>Ga0255338_1002747_pt1 | contig 23857 bp, 12 predicted proteins | sample MeOH1_35cm_T4_19_FD_203715 | JGI IMG/M metagenome (GOLD analysis project Ga0255338, IMG submission 203715) | Sandy soil microbial communities from University of British Columbia, Vancouver, Canada - MeOH1_35cm_T4_195 | ecosystem: Engineered > Artificial ecosystem > Sand microcosm > Unclassified ...
AGATCGTCGTCGCGGCACCGATCGCGCGGGCGTTCAAGGTCTTCACGGAACAGTTCGATCGCATCAAGCCACGCGAGCACAACCTGCTGCGTGTCCCGATCGCCGAGACGGTATTCGAGCCGCGCGTGGGCGGTCACGTCTATGACCGCGGCGTGGATGGGAGCGAGTGCCGCTGGGCGCGCGTTCTCGCCTTTGAGCCGCCTCACCGGGTCGTGATCAGCTGGGACATCAGCCCGCGCTGGCAAATCGAGACCGATCTCGACAGAACGAGCGAGGTCGAGATCCGCTTCATCGCGGAGAGCGCCGAACGTACACGCGTCGAACTCGAGCATCGCAATCTCGACCGGCACGGCGCGGGTTGGGAGGCGTCGCGTGACGGCGTCCGCAACGAAGGCGGCTGGCCGCTTTACCTGCAGCGGTTTGTGGACGTGCTCGGGGCGTGAGGGCGGTGTAAGGCAGTTCGCGGCGGCTATGGCGATGGGCGTCGCGAACTGTCAGCCCAGTGTCGCGGACACCTGGTCAGGTGTCGCAAACTGTCAGTCAGGTGTCGCTAACTGCCATTGCGGGCGCGAGGCCGAGAATCCCCGCGCTGCCCATCCGAAGGGAAGCCGATTCTCCGTCACGTCCACGCCCACGACCTCCACCCGCGGCCGTCGCATACCGTTCGGCGGCAGCCGATACGCCGTCTCCCCGGCCTCCCGATCCGGATTCCACGGATAGATCAGCGCCAGTCGCTCGACGCCAAACGCGGACGCGTACGCGTTCATCTGGTACATGTCCTCGCGCGACGGCTTCGCATGCCCGGATGCGGTGATCTCGTACCGCTTCCATTTCGTGTCGGCGATCAGCAGCGTCTCGCGCCCGCGCGTCACGATGATGTCCGGCCGCAGGCCGAACGCGCGATGCCCGTTCAGGCGCGCAAGCGACCGACCGGCCGCTTGCTCACGCACGACCAGCCTCGGGTCGATTTCGGCAAGCTGCCGCCGCAGCGAATTCGCAACCGCGCGTTCGAACACGGCGTTCATGTCGAACAGGAACGCCGGTGCGGTCTCCTCGCCGGCCCGGAGGGTCGGTGACAACACGGACAGTATCCAGCGCACGCACGTCATCACGTCGCGATACCGCACGGCCTGACGATCATACACCATCCGATCCAGCTCACGCGCGCGTACGCGGACGTCCGCGACATCATCCATCGCGGCCATGAGTTCGATCCACCGCCGATCGAGATCGGCACTCACGATCCACGGACGCGCCTTACGCAGTGCGGCCTTCACCGCGCGGTTCCAGACGTTGTCGGTGGTGTGATCGTCGTAGCGCGAGGCGATCACGTCGGGCCGATTGAAGTGAACGCCGAATTGCCGCGGCAGCACGATGCGGCCGCGCACGACGCGGAGGTCTTCCTCATGCTCGCGGTACTGCCGCATGAGCCCGCCGCGAACGAGCGTGCTCACCTCGTCCATGAACAGCGCGATGAAGATCTCGAGGAGCGGCCGGCGTTCGAGGTGCTGCGTCGCGGGCAGTGCATGGAATCCATTCCGCGCACCCGCCGCACGCAGCAGCCGCAGCAGCACACCCCGGTTTTCCGCGATCGACTGCGTCTCCCCGACCTTGGGCAGAACTTCCAGTGCGCGCTGCCCGATGTTGACCACGCCGCAGTACTGGGCGAGGCGCACGACGCGATGGCCCCGTTCGCAGAACCCGGGGCGACTCTCGTTCAGCTGCGTCAACACCTCGGCTTCTTCGGGTGTGATCGAGCCTGGCGTTGGCACCGGTGTGATCCGAAGCGCTTCGTGCTCCAGCGCGGTGATATGGCGATTCATCAGCCCGGTCAGGACTCGATCGCGGGCAGGTCTTCTTCCTCGACCGCCTGCGCGTACACGCCGATGAAGGTCGCCTCGGTCCACATCTCCGGCGGCGCGACCGTGAAGCGGAACCGTTCAGCCGGCACGCTGCTGTCGGCCGTGCCGCCGAACAGCTGCCGATCCAGGAGCCGTTCCCTCATGACGAAAGGTTGCGCACCCGTCGATTGCAGCACGAGCGCGACACGGCCGAAGTCGTCGAAGAAGTATTCCTGCAGCAGCGGAATAATCTGATTATGGAACACGCGCCTGAGGTCGTCGATGTTCGTTGCTTTGATCAGGTAGGCGTGCCCGATCCGGTGATCGCGATCGATCAGGTACTCGAGCCGATCGTTGATGCGACGAAGCACACTCGCCACATCGATCCGGCCGATCGGCTTGAGCAGCTCGGGGCGCGGTTCCATCTCCTGGAACTGGAAGCGCCGGCGGAGTGCGATATCGAGCAGCGCAATCGAGCGATCGGCCGTGTTCATTGTGCCGTAGACATCCAGGTTCGCCGGGACACCGAACGGCTCTTCCGCCGCATCCGAGCCGTTAGCGCCGGGCAGCTGCACTGTCATGCCACTCTTCAGCTTCCCGTTGTCATCGTAGACGGCCCGCTTGTCCGGCTCCAGCAGCGTGATCAGTTCGCCGAACACCTTCGAGATGTTTGCGCGGTTGATCTCGTCGATGAACAGCGCGTAGCGTTTGTTCGGACTCTTCTTCGCTTCGTCGCAGATCTGCTTGAATACGCCGTCGACCATCCGGAAGTGTGAGCGGCCGGTTTCCTGGTCAACGACCGGGCGGATGCCGCGGACGAAGTCCTCGTACGTGAAGGACGGATGGAAGGTGACGACGCGATAGCGCTGGACCTCGGTCCGATCGGACGACGGCCCAGCACGCAGCTCACGGAACAGCTTGGCCGCCTCCGGATCTTCTTCCTCCCAGTCAGGAATCAGACTCCAGAGACTGTCATCGGATTTCGTGAAGATGAACGGTGCACGACGATCTGGTGGGACCACAGCCGAGCCGTACTCGGAAGTGTGCGCGCGAAGAAAACTCCAGAGGGTGCGGAACACCTCCGACTTCGCGTCCGCGTTCCCGGGCCTTTGCAGCCGTGTATGGGTGGTCTCGGATGTCGGGCACACGCACAGGTCGGCCGATATCGGCCATGACAGCCGCAATCACAGCGCGCCAGCCGTATCCGGCCAGGTGCTTCTGCGCCCACTGATCTCGATCGAGTTGCTCCGCCCTATCGGTGTACTCACTGAACTTCTGGCGAAGCCAGTGTGTTTTTCCAGTTCCCGGAGGACCGTAAAGAATCAGGTTGCGCGCGGCATACTCGGCCTCTCCGGTGCTTGAAACCGCGACTGCCTCGATTGCCTGCCCACGCTGAAGTCGCGCGCGATGCACGCTCACGCGGTTGAGCATCGTTTGGAAGTCGCTCTCTGAGACAGTGAACGCATCTGCGTGGTCCGACTCCTCGACGATCCGCCGGATCCGCGGATAATCTTTCGTCAGGAACTCGTCAAACGCCTCCAGCGGATCTGCCTGCGGGTAGGCCCGCTCGAAACGAAGCGTGTTCCATTTCTGTTCGAACGGACCCAGTTCGGCTACCAGACGTTCATGGACGGCCTTGATTCGGCCATCCTTCACGGACCCGAACACGATCGTGAGAACGGATTTCTCGGGCTGCCGTTGACGGTTGATGGGGATCATGAACCCGATCGTTTTGGTCTTGTTGTCCGAGTCGTTCACCCGGTAGGGTGGGAACCAGAGATACCGCTCGTTGCCCGGAAACCAGAATCCGCGAGGAAGTCTTGGGGTGCCCGAGACATCGGCCGTCCGCAGGGCAAAGCGGAAGTCAGGGTGGTTGGTCCGGTAGTCCAGCGCTTTGGCGAGAAGTTTTTCGTGCCAGTCAGGAATATCGAGTGCTTCCGGCATTCTGATTCGAATCTCCTTCGTCGGAGGCGTGTTGGAATCGGGTGGTTAATGCAGGTTCTAACGGTATCGAAGGGGTCCGACAGCGGTTACATCATCTCAGCGCGGCTTGGCTCAGCGCAAGGCAACGGGCGCTCAGCGCGCAACCATGTAACAACCTTGCCCTGGCCGGTGCCGTCACCCTCGCACCCCGCGTGTGACCTGCGCGCGATGACCGCTCGGGTCGCGCCTGAGCGGTACAGGGATTTGCCCCGCCGCGTTTAGGTCTTAAATTCCGCCATAAGTTGGCCGGGACGTCAGACCCAATCCCAATCTTATCTGGTCACACACTCGTACCACCCCCTTCGTCCACAACAGTCCAGCGCCGATGCCTGAGTTATTGCAGCCGGACGTGAACACCGGATTGACGACATGACGGTTCTGGCATCGGTGGCGCCGCAGCCGGGTCAGATCGTCCGCGTGCGGTCCCGACAGTACCTCGTGGAGGCCACGACTCCGCCGCCCATACCAGGCCACCAGACACTGGTCCGGCTGTCGTGTCTCGACGACGACGCGCAGGGCATGCCCCTCGAAATCCTCTGGGAGAGCGAGATCGACGCCGTCCCGGTCGGCCGGCCGACTTGGCAGCGTGCCGCGGAGCGGGGATTCGACGCGCCGCAGATGTTTGCGTCGTACCTGCACGCGCTGCGCTGGAATACGGTGACCTCGACGAATCCGAAGCTGTTCCAGTCGCCGTACCGGGCCGGGATCGAGGTGATGGCGTACCAGCTCGAACCGCTGCGCAAGGCGCTGCTCCTGCCGCGGGTAAACCTCTTCATCGCGGACGACGTCGGGCTGGGCAAGACCATCGAGGCCGGCCTAATCCTGCGTGAGCTGATCATGCGCCAGAAGGTGCGGCGCGTCGTAGTGGCATGCCCTCCGTCCGTGGTGGCGCAGTGGCGGGATGAGCTCGAATCGCGCTTTGGCCTCAGCTTTGTCGTGCTGGACCGCGACTACGTGTCCGCAAAGCGGCGCGAGCGCGGGTTCTCCGTGAACCCGTGGACCACACATTCGCGCTTCATCATCTCACATGCGCTGCTGCGCGACGAGAACTACACGGCCTCGCTGCGAGACTGGCTGGGAGATTTCAGCCACGGGGCCTTGCTGATCCTGGACGAAGCCCATAACGCGGCGCCGGCGTCGGGCTCGCGCTACGCCGTCGATTCTCGGTTTACGCGCGTGATCCGCGACCTCGCTCCGCGGTTTGAACACCGCCTCTTCCTCTCGGCCACGCCGCACAATGGTCACTCCAACAGCTTCGCCGCGCTGCTTGAACTGCTGGATCCGCAGCGTTTCACGCGCGGCGTCCCTGTAAAGAACGTCAGCCAGCTCGAACCCGTCATGGTGCGCCGGCTGAAGGAGGACCTGCGCGAGATTGCCGGCGGCTTCCCGAAACGCGTTCCGAAACAGCATGACATTAAAGGCTTGCCAAGCGACGCGCCGGAGCTGGTGCTGCCGCGGCTGCTGAACACGCTGAAGCAGATCCGGCAGAAACGTCTTGCCGGTGAGCGGAAATCGACGCAGAACGCGGCCGCGCTCGTGATAACGAATCTCCAGAAGCGGCTGCTCTCTTCGATCGAAGCGTTTGCTCTGACGCTTGGCGTGCATCGCCGTTCCGTTGTGAAGTGGATGGAAACCGCGCACGAGCAATCTGACGCCGCTGAGTTCGATCTCTCGCTCCTCGCCGAAGCGCCGGGCGGTGATGACGAACGAGCTGAACTGTCGGAGGAGGACCTCGACGCCGAAGAAGCCGCGCAAATGGACGCGGCGACCGCTGCGACAACTCGCGGCGCGAATGAGCTGCTGCGGCGCGAGCTGGAGTTGATCGATGAGATGCTGCTCATCGCGAATGCAGCGCGAGGCCTGCCGGATCCGCGCATAAAGCTTCTGATCGAGTGGATCCGCGCGAACCTGATGAGCGACGGTCGCTGGAACGATCGGCGGGTGCTCATCTTCACAGAGTACGTAGACACGAAGCGCTACCTCGAGCAGCAACTCGCGGGGGCATTCGCCGGCACCGACCGTGGCGACGAACGCATCGACTGCTTCACGGGTGGCATGGGCGAGGACCGGCGTCGTGCAATCCGCGAGGCGTTCAATCGCGATCCCCGGCAGCATCCGCTGCGCATCCTGATCGCGACGGACGCTGCCCGTGAAGGCGTCAATCTCCAGAACTACTGTGCGGACGTCGTCCACTTCGATGTGCCGTGGAATCCGAGCCGCGTGGAGCAGCGAATCGGTCGGATCGACCGCAAGCTCCAGCGCGAGAAGGAGGTTCGCAGCCATTACTTCGTGCTGCACCAGCGAGCCGAGGACCGCGTTATTGAGGTGCTCGTCAGGAAGCTGGGCGTTATCCGGGCGCAGCTTGGAAGCCTCTCCACGGTGGTCGAACGGCGCTTGGAGAAGATGCTTGCTGGCGGAATCGGAGCAGACGAAGCAGACCGGCTCCGGCAGCAAATCGAACAAGCGGATGTGGATCCAGATACCCGCGCGATCGGTGAGGAGGAGTTGGAGGCCGCTCGTGTAGCGAAGCAGGATCTGGTTCGTCAGCTCGATACGCTCCGTGACCTACTAGAGACCTCACGCCGGCATCTCGATCTCACCGTGCCAACCTTCCGGAACGCGATCAACGCATCGCTCCGTCTGCTTGGCGCCGAACCGCTGAAAGCTGAATCGGACAGGGCTGATTCGGGATGGCGCTTTCCAGCGCTCGATGCCACGGATGCGAGCTGGGCAGACACGCTGGATGCATTGCGTGCACCGCGGCGGCCGGAACAGAAGCCGTGGGAGTGGCGCAGGCAGGCGCCGATCCGGCCGATCGTGTTCGAGGATTCGGGCACGTTGGACGGTGAAGTCGTGCACCTGCACCTGGAGCACCGCGTGGTGCAGCGGCTACTCACGCGGTTTCTCGCGCAAGGTTTCGTGCGCGATGACCTCTCTCGCGCCTGCGTCGGCCACACGCACGACGCGGTTCCGCGCGTGGTGCTGCTTGGACGCCTGTCGTTGTACGGTGTAGGTGCTTCGCGTCTGCACGACGAAATCGTTGCGGTTGCCGCCCGCTGGAGCGATGTCGACACCCGCAACGCGGCATTGAAGCCGTATGCCGAGGAAGCCGAGGGGAGGACGCTGGAGCTGTTGCACGAAGCGTTGGCTAAACCGACATCGCACATGCCGAACGGGCAGATTATGGAGCGGCTGCTACGCGGGATCGAACGCGATGTCACCGAATTGGAGCTGCACCTTCGCCAGCGTGCGCAGAAAGTGGCGGAGCGTGCCGTCCAGAAGCTCGTAGCGCGCGGGGAGAAGGAGAGTCGGGAGATGCGCGAGGTCATCATCGCGCAGCGCGAGCGCATCCGCGCACGCGTGGCGAGCGCACGGCAGCTTGAGCTCGATCTGGACGAGGAGCGAAAGCAGCTGGAGGCGGACCGGCGGCATTGGCATCGTCGCCTGGAATCGCTCGAGCACGAGCTGGAGCGCGAGCCGGCGCGTATCCGCGCCATCTACGATGTGCGGGCGCGGCGCATCGATCCCGTTGGCATTGTGTACCTCTGGCCGGTGTCCGGCTGATGGCGACGCCGCCCGAACTTCGCGCGCACCAGGAGTGGCTGGGCCTCGTTCAGCCGATCGGACTCGTCGTCTCTCCGCCCGCGCTGCTGGCCGCGCAAGCGCACATCAACCGCAACATCGTTGCGGAGCAGCAGGCGCTGCACACTGTTGTCGAGCAGCTTGACGACGAGCCGGTACTGCGCGACTTCGCCGCGTTTACGCAGCGCGCGCTCGGTTGGGAGCCCGGCGACCTCGTGTGCGATGTGCCGGACGCGCTCATTGTGCCGCTCCAAGAATACGGCGATGTGCTGCGCCCGACGTACGCGGTGCCGGATCCTGATGACGCCGGTGCCTGGCTGCTGCACGTACAGGTGATCGACGGCGACACCGACTTCGACGCCGCACACGACGAAGCACGCCATGGCTGGAACGCCGCGCCGCAGCTGCGTTTCGAGCGGCTGCTGCGCGAGACGAAAGTCCCGATCGGACTGCTCGTGAACCAGCGCGCCATCCGACTGGTCTACGCGCCCGCTGGTGAGTCGTCGGGGCATCTCACCTTCCCGTTGGCCGCGATGACGTCTGTTGCAGGGCGGCCGATTCTCGCCGCACTGCACATGCTGCTATCTGCCGAGCGATTGTTCGCACTGCCGGATGCGCAACGGCTGCCAGCGCTGCTGAAGAATTCCCGCAAATACCAGAATGACGTCTCAACGCGTCTTGCTGGCCAGGTGCTCGAGGCGCTGTACGAACTTCAGCGCGGCTTTCAGCAGGCGGATGACGCCACCCGCGGCGAACTGCTCCACGAGGTGCTGCGCGAGGCCCCGGAGGAGGTGTACGGCGGTCTGCTCACGACGATTCTGCGCCTTGTTTTCGTGCTGTACGCCGAGGACCGCGGGCTGCTGCCCGGCGAACCGGTGTACGTGTCGAACTACTCGGTCGCCGCGCTATTCGAACAACTCCGCGAGGACGCCGCGCGCTACCCGGACACCATGGATCAGCGCTACGGCGCGTGGCCACGACTGCTCACGCTCTTCCGCATGTTGCATGACGGCGCTGCGCACGGCGGCATGCGCCTACCCGCACGCGAGGGCCGGCTCTTCGATCCGGACGCGTATCCGTTTCTCGAGGGGCGGCCGCACCGCCTGCTCCGCGTAATGGGCGAGCGGCTCGTGCCGCCGCGCGTGCCGGACGGCGTCATCTACCGCATTCTCGAAAAGCTGCTGGTCCTGGACGGCGATCGGCTCTCCTACCGCGCGCTCGACGTCGAACAAATCGGCTCCGTGTACGAGGCGATGATGGGCTTCACGCTTATCACCGTGAAAGGCACATCGATCGCGGTCGGCAAGACGCACGACATCATTGATCTCGACGCGCTGCTGCGCACACCGCCGGCATCACGCGCGAAGGCGCTCGAGGAGCAGGCACGGCTCAAGCTCACCGGCAAGGCGCTGAACGATCTGAAGGAGGCGACGTCCGTCGATGAACTGATCGCCGCGCTCGGGCGCCGCATCTCGCCGATGACGCCGCGGCCGGTTCCGCGCGGGGCAATGCTGCTCGAGCCGACGGAGGAGCGCCGCCGCTCCGGCTCGCACTACACGCCGCGTTCGCTCACCGAACCCATCGTACGCACCACGTTGCGCCCGGTGCTCGAGAGATTTGGGCCGAAGCCGCGGCCGGAGCAGATCCTCGGCCTCAACGTGTGCGATCCCGCAATGGGCTCTGGCGCGTTCCTCGTCGAGACCTGCCGTTTCCTCGCCGACCGGCTCGTCGAGGCGTGGCAGATGCTCGGCGAAGTGCCCGAGATCCCGCCGGACGAGGACATTCAGCTTTATGCCCGTCGCCTGGTCGCGCAGCGCTGCATCTACGGCGTCGACCGCAACCCGTTCGCGGTCGACCTCGCCAAGCTGTCCCTCTGGCTCGTCACGCTCGCGAAGGATCACCCCTTCACGTTCGTCGATCACACGCTGCGCCAGGGGGACTCGCTTGTCGGCTTCTCCGGCGATCAGATCGCGTCGTTCAACTGGGAGAAGAACCGGCAGGTGCCGATCGTGCGCGAGTTCATCGAACGGCGCGTGCGTGAGGCCGAGCGGCTGCGCGAAGAGATCGAGGCGCTCGCGGGCAGCGACGACACGCGCGAGAAACTGCGCCTGCTGCGTGATGCGGACGATGCCGTGAACGACGTCCGCCTCATCGGCGATGCGCTCGCCGCGGCGTTCTTGGGCGCTGCGAAGGATCGCGACCGGAAGGCGTTACGCGAACGCTATGATCGATTAGTGCAGGCGTGGCTGTCCGGGGCCGGTCATCGCGGCGTTGTCGAGGAGATCGTCGCGGAACTGCGCAGCGGCGAAAAGCCGGTCACGCCGTTCCACTGGGAGGTCGAGTTCCCGGAGATCTTCGATCGTAAGAATCCGGGATTCGACGCGTTTGTCGGCAATCCACCGTTCGGCGGCAAGAACACTATCATTGGCGGCAACGCCAGCAACTACCTGCCGTTCCTTCAGGTCATACACGCGGAAGCGCACGGCAACGCGGACCTCGTCGCGCACTTCTTCCGCCGCGTGTTCAACCTGCTGCGGCAGGACGGGACGTTCGGGCTGATCGCAACGAACACCATCGCGCAGGGCGATACGCGCTCATCCGGATTGCGCTGGATCTGCAATCGCGGTGGCACCATCTACAATGCGACGCGGCGGTATGAGTGGCCTGTAGGCGCCGCGGTAATCGTCAGCGTGGTGCACGCCAAGAAAGGTTTCATCGCGGCGCCGTACGAATTGGATGGACGCCCGGTGGACCGGATCACGGCGTTCCTGTTCCCTGCCGGAGGACATGATGACCCAGTTAAGCTTTCGGCGAACGCCGGTAAGAGCTTCCAAGGGAGTAATGTACTCGGCATCGGATTCACGTTTGATGACAACAATGCGGAAGCTACATCGCTGGCGGTCATGCACGCTCTGATCGAAAATAATCCACGGAATCAAGAGCGTATTTTTTCCTATATCGGCGGGGAGGACCTAAATACTAGCCCGACACAGGAATCAAAACGGTACATAATCGACTTCGGTGATCTAAGCGAATCGCAGGTCCGCGCGACTTGGCCAGAATTGATGGCTATTATCGAGGAGAAGGTGTGGCCTCAACGCCAAGCTGATAACCGCGCAGCGTACCGTAAGTATTGGTGGCAATTCGCGGAAAGAGCACCGAAACTCTATTCAGCTCTTGGGGGCGCACGTACTGTTCTCGCGATTGCACGAGTTACCAAGCCCTTTGCTCCGGTATTTGTTCCAACAGGCAAAGTGTACAACGAAAAGACCGTTGTATTTCCAATGGCTGACTACGGCACGTTCGCAGTAATTCAGTCGCGAATCCACGAGGTGTGGGCCCGTTCCTTTAGCGCAACGCTCGCGGATCGACTTCAGTATAGCCCGGTGGATAGTTTCGAGACGTACCCATTTCCCAGTGTCGACGCCCCAACGAGCAGGCTTGGTGGAACGTACCATGATTTCCGCGCCGACCTGATGATCCGTAACAACGAGGGCCTCACGGCCACCTACAACCGCTTCCACGACCCGAACGAGCGCAGCCGCGACATCCTGCGCCTGCGCGAGCTGCACGACGAATTGGACCGCGCCGTCCTAGAAACCTACGGCTGGACCGACCTCAGGCCTACGTGCGAGTTCCTGCTCGACTACGAGGACGAAGAGGACGAGGAGGAGACGGCGTCGCGGCGCCGCAGGAAGCCGTGGCGCTACCGCTGGCCCGACGAGTTCCGCGACGAGGTCCTCGCCCGTCTACTCGAGCTGAACCGCCAGCGCGCGATCGAGGAGGGGCAGGTGCTTTCGACGCCGTCATCGCGCGGGACGGAAAAGTCTGAGCCATCCAAGTCCGGCCGCGGCCAGAAGATTTCGCCGCAGGCTTTTTCGTTATTTGACGACTGAACGTTGTCCTTCAGAGATCCGTGCGGCACTATAAGCAGTTCTGACAAATCTCGTCGTGTTGATAGGAAAGAAGGACATTATGTGGAGAGCACCGGAGCGAAGAAACTACACAGGTACGCGGATGTATGCAGGAGAGATTCGCGCGTCACGCGGAATGGTGGAACAAAATATGGGAAGGGGCAGGCGGCGGCCGCTTGACGCCAGCCCCGTTTCTGCCCCTTATGTAACCGAATGCTGATTAAAAAATCACCTTCCCCAACCCCCGTGTCAAGGCCTGTGACATGCGCTTCAATGCAGCCGCAGACTGGGAACGGATCGGCTTAACCGACACGCGTCAGAGGTTCTTCTACGAAAGGTGGAGGGAGCTGCTTGACTCCGCGAGCCCCGTGTCCCACCGCGCGCCCGTTGCCGGTCCACTCGAACTGCTTCGCGAGCTCACGCGCATGCAGCAGCAACTGCGCGGAACTCCTTTCGGAAAATCGGCCCTGACAGCCATCAACGAGGAATTCTACGGTGCAGAAGTTAAGCCACACCCAAAGGTCCGCGGAACTCTCGAGTCCGATCCAATCATTGGCCGGCTAGCCGCCGACTTGCTGAACGATCGAGTAGCGAGCACGCGGCATTTCCTGACCGGCGGCGCCGGAGCCGGTGACCAGGAGCAACGGGATTGGACATCAGCCCGGCTTCTGCTGCACCGTCTGCAGCCCCTGTATCTGCCTGAGATCTTCGCGGAACTAGAAAGAGCCCTGTTCGACGAACCAGCCCCACGTGAAGCGATTCAGGCCATTGATCAACTGGAGACGGCCCTCGTTTCGGAGCTCTTGGCCTTGGGATTTGCGGACAGCTTTCTACGTACACATGTCCGTATGCTGGAAGCGCGCCGTCCCGGCGCAACTGCTCGCGAACGCTTCAGTGTTTTTGGGGATAGGCTGATCCAGTCTCGGTCCGAAGTGCGGGTTATATTCCGCGTCCAAGGATCGAACGAAATCTGGACCAACTGGCCTCCCGCTGTCGCCGCGTCTGAGACAATCACCGCCCCAGACGGCGCGCACCTGCCCGAGGAGTGGGAGACGTTTGCTCGGCCGGCGCAGCCGGTCCGGTTCCTGGTGTTCAACGTTGAAGCTCTGGATCACCATGCCGCGAGCCGAAAGGCCTTTCAGCTTCTGCAGAATGCCGCAGATCTCACGTTCGTCAGGGCACCAACTCGAGAGATAAGAGTTGTTAAGGCTGCGACGTTTCGTGGGCACGCGTTCCGGTCGGTTGCAGTCGCCGATGCAAGCCAAATGCAGTTCCACCGCGTCCCGGTGCCCAATTCTGCTCGTGCGGATGATTTGGCATCACTCGGATTCACGAGCGCCTTTGACAAGGCAGATGTTTCTGAGTCGGCAAAGCGCCGGTTGTCGGGCGCGTTGAGATACTATCGAATATCGATTGGACAATCATGGTTAGAAAGCAGCCTGACAAATCTCTGGACGGCGTTGGAGGTGCTGGCGAGCACAAATTATGACGGACCGATAATCGAGCGGGTTGTGCGATCAGTGGTTCCTATCCTGTCATCCGGCAAAGTTAAGGATCTCACAAACGACCTGTTGGGTTATCTACTCGCAGCTAAGATCAATGAGAACGAGCAATTCCGAAGGGATTTCGCTGACGTACACAATGGGCCCCTCATATCTGCGGTTCTTCTCCTGAAGGCCGTTGCTGATCCTGAAAGAGCGAAGCAACTCGCGAATCTCGTGAGCGAGTTATCACCGCTCCTAGGACATCGGGTTCTCCAATTTCATGGATATGTCTCATCGGGCAAGGATTTGGGCGCCAGGGTGACACGGACCTCACGCCGAATCGAATGGCAGATTCGGCGCTTGTACCGCCTCCGCAATGACATTGTACACGGCGCCAGTGTGGCACCCAACGCCGAGCGTCTGTTGGAGCATCTACAAATGTACGTGTACAGTGCCGTGCTACTTCAAGGAAGGGTGCTGGCGGCTGATAATGGACTCAGTACCATTGAGGAAGTGGTTAGTGCTGTAGATTTGGCATTTCACAGTTGGGTCGAACGGATTCGAACTGTTAGGAATATAGCGGAACAAGATGTCGCTGTGATCGAGGACATTTATTGTCCTCCTGCGGAACGGCTGGCTTGTTGATCGAGAAGGCAAACCGCCGCGGCACCCTTCACGTTCAACTTCCGGGCACGGTCGATTTTTCACGGCCGTTGCCCTCGGCTGAAGAGAATTCAGGACCGCTGACGGCTTTTCACGGACGGTGGCTGCTGATGCCGGCGACACCGGCCGGCCTTGCTGAGGGAGCGTTACGGGCTGAAGGTGCCACTTCCGTCGCGCCTAGCCGGCGGAGTTGTAGGAGCATTGCGCTACATCAAATGCGGCCCGCGCGGCAACGTCGAGAATGCTGAACGACACGGCGGACTACTACTACCGCTACTTCGACGCGGCCCGCCACGCGGAATTTCTATATCGCTGCGCCGCGGAGATGGTCGAGCGGGACTTGCCCGAGGAAATGCGTTTCCTCGGATCGTACGACCGCTTCGTCGGCGGCGTGAATTGCGTAGTCGACATGCCCGCGTGCACCATGCGGCTGCTCCACCGTTTGCTCGCCCAGAACGGCGGACGGCTCTCGAAGCGCGGACGGACCGGCGAGTTCGCGGCGCTGGAAGAGGAGGTCACACTGGTCGAGCAGGTTATGGCGAACGCTTCAACACACCGCAGGGTTACGGTTAATGCCGAAGACAATGCCCGAGCCGCCGCTCGAACACCAATACGGATCCGACACCGCGTACTACGCCGCCGCTGCAGACCGGGCATCTCCGCCCCAACCACGGGATCCGGAGTTGGAGAAGATGCTCTCCGACCTGCTGCGTCGGTCGCTCGGAGACGTGCGGGAGAGCGTCTTTCATTCAGTAAAGCGCTGGAACCTTCAACTGCGTGACCTGCTCCGTAGCGAGCTGGCGTTACGGCTGAACACGGGCGATGACCGGCGTTCCGTTCCGATCCGTACGGTGGACGGGCTTCCTGCCCCGATGCTCGAGGTGGCGCGGCACTATCCAACTTCGGCGGAGTGGTGGGCGCTGCTGAATCTGCCGAAGATGAAGATTACGGCCAGCTTCCTTCCGGAACTGGCGCGCACACTTGAGGACCTGTTACCTGAATCCCCTGCGTCTTCGCCTGAATCGCGCAATTGGGTCGAGCGAACAGGTGATGTCGTATCGTTCCTGCAGCAGCGCACGGAAAAGCTTGGCCTGTTGACGGCGCTGACTAGTATCGACCGAGACGTGCTCGGAGCGTACTTCTTTCGCGTTCCCGAGGTTCAGCTTTACTGGGTGGTCATCGGACTCTTCGCATCCATGGTCGATGTGTCCGTTGAGGACCTGACGGTGGTCGTGCTGGTTCACGAACTCGCTCATGCTTACACGCATCAGGGGAAAGACATTGATGCGAAGTCCTGGGAGACGGGCGCCTTCTCACGCGCCGACCTGCGAATCGTAGAAGGCATCGCCCAGTTCTACACGCAAGTTGTCTGTGAGCGACTGGCGGCAGTCACGCCTGGGCCGTTGACAGCGTTCAAGAAGCTGCTCGAATTGCAGCCGGATCAGTACCGAGTCCACCAGGAATGGACGGAAGGGAAGGAACGAGCGGGCGAGATCACTCGGGCGTGTCTGATCGCGACGCGATCTCGGCGAATATGCACGTACGATGAATTTGTAGGTCAGCTTGAGCGCATAAGGAAAGAGATTCGGTAGCTACTGCAGGTGTCCCCTCGATCTCATTCCGTGCCGGGAGATCGGTCCAACTCACCATTACGAACGACACGTAATGAAAACACGTGCATTGTACCAGTTGCTCGATGACCTGAATCGTGAGATATACCTCCCGCACATCCAACGCCCATTTGTCTGGGGTGAGGATCAGGTTCGCAGACTCCTCGATAGCCTCCTGCGCGGCTACCCAATTCAGACGCTGCTCTTCTGGCGTACACGCGACGAGATTAAGGCACGCCGCTTCATGGATCTCGTTTGCAACGACGTCGACCTTCACTCCCTCTATGACCAGCATGCGTCGGAAGGTGGGAATGAACGTCTCTTTGTTTTGGATGGACAGCAGAGACTTCAGGCCCTCCGTACGCTGTTTGATGGCGGAATTCTCACTGATAAGGGTCAGCGTCTCGACGCCTGGATCGACCTCACGAGTGGCCACGCGCAGAATGACGACGGCTTCTGGTACGATATCAGGTTTTCGGCTGTTGCTCCTGGGCACACGTGGTACAGAATCGCGAACTTGCGGTCGATCCACAGCCGAACCAACGGTGCAGCGTTGGGTCGGCAGGAGGCCAGGCGGGTTGAGTCGCATATTACCGGAACCCGGGAAGAGGTCGATGCGGCACTCGACAGGGTGCAGGACAATGCACACGCGCTTGTCCGCATTCTCAGGGATGAGGGTGTGTTCTGGTACGATGAGTTGGATGGCGTGGTGAACGACTTCCATTACGAACGCGTTCTGGAAGTATTCGTTCGCGTCAATAATGGCGGCACGAAGCTGGACGCCGGGGATCTGATGTTTGCCGCCATGAAAGGACTTTCAGGAGAAATCGAGCAGGAAGTCGAGGAGATCGCGGCCCAGCTGTCGATTGGCGACCTGACCTTTGACAAGAGCTGGGTGCTGAAGGCGATTGTCTTGGCGCTGACCGGCAATGCGACTCTCGGGCCGCGCCTTTTTGCTGGTGCGGCCGGTGAAGCTCTCATGCAGCGAATCGATGAGGAGTGGGACCGCATCGAGCGCTCATTTCAGCAGCTGCACGACCTGATCCAGCACGACACCCGCGTCAGCTCGGACCGCCTGATCCGCAGCTATGTAGCATTCATTCCGATCGTCGACTATCTCTATCACCACCCTGGGCCGGATCCGAAGCAGCGGCAGCGGATCACCGGCTACTTTCATAAAGCTCAACTGTTCAACTGGTTCAGTGCTTCCACTGACCAACTGCTCGCCGGCCTGCACGCGAAGATCGTGGCTTCCCACGGCACTTTCCCGCTGGAAGAGATCAAGGAATTCTTCGCCGGATACCGGCGCGACGTTGAGCTGTCGGCTGATAATATTGGCGGATCGCGGATCCGGTCGATGATTCTGAATCTGGTTTACCGCGAGAAGTTTGATGCGTCGCTGTTCGACAGCCAATTTCCTGGTAATTCACCACATATAGACCACATCTACCCGCGGGCACGGCTTAAGCCGCTTGGCCTTTCAAGTGACGAAATCAACCATCTCGGGAATTTTCGGATCGTTGGTGCCAGGGACAACATACGCAAACGCGCCGAGCACCCGCATTCACATTTCGCGCGCATGAAGGCAGATGGAGTCCCGGTTCACAAGCACCTGCTCTCCGAGCCGTGGGCAAGCAGGCCAGAGGAGTTGAAGCTCGATTCTGACACATACGCCGGGTTTCGTCAGGCGCGCTTCAATGAAATTCTCAGCATCGCGCAACGCATTGTTAATCCGGAGCTGATTTCAGGATGACATCCGCCGACGTACGTGAACGTCTCATCGATGCGCTGCAGCTCGACCTGATCGGTCCGGAGGCGCGCGGCGCGCACGCCGACGAGGCGCTGCCGATGCCGCCTTCGCGCTGGTACCTAACGGGTTTCCTCGTGCCGTTCGAAGGCGGGGCGGCGCAGCGAGAGGATTTCGCGGCGCAGGATGAGCTGGACCTCGCCGGCGCCGATAATGCCGCAGGCGACGACGGCGCCGCACCCGAACCCGCATCTGAGCGGAAGGCGTTCCTGCCGTCGTCGATCGGCGTAAGCGTACTGGTGCCCGCGACCTCAGATGCGATCGAGGTGGACGTCGACTGGGGCGACTACACTCGTGCCGGCGGCGAGGAGGAGGACGAGTCTGGTGAGAGCGGGAATACGGACGGCGCACAACCCGCGCGGCGTACCTGGCAGCGAAAGCCGCGGCACGAGTCTCTGCCGGTCCCGCTGCCGGCCGAGACCGAGCGTCCACTGACGGTTCCTGTCCCCGGCAGCGGCGGCCTTGAGCTGGCCATCGCGGTCAGGCCGGTGAAACAACACGAGGCCGCGGGAGTGCCCGCAGGCACACGGTCGGTGGCCGTGTTCCTGGTCAACCGTCGCGAGCCTGCGCCGGATGATGTGCCGGACGGCGCGTTCGCGTTCCAGGCGTCGCTCACGATTCGAGCGACCGCTGGTTTCATCCCGCGTCCCGATCCACGAGGCGGCATCGCCGATGAATGGGACGAGCAGGTCGCGGATCTCCAGTATCGTGACGTCTGTGAATTCGCGGTCGGCCACGGCGTGTCCACCCGAGCCATCGTCGTAGACAGCAAATGCAGCGAAGTCGAGACGACGTGGTTGCCGGAGGCGGATGTCGAGCGGGTCGAGCCCAAGGAAATCGAGGGCGCCGAACTGCGCATGGAGGCACTCGCCGATGCGCAGACACCGGGCGAGCTACGCGAAATGCTCGTGTCACTGGTCAAACAGTACGGCGAATGGATCGAAAGGCAGGAGGACTTGCTGCCCGGCGGTGGCAAACGCGCGGAAGTTGGCGCGGAGATGCTGAAGCGCGCAGACACGGCGAAGCAGCGGATCGCGGCCGGGATTGATTCGCTCGAGGATGCCGATGTGTTCGCGGCGTTTCGTCTCTGCAACCGCGCCATGGCGATGGCGGCGCGACGGAGGTCGCAGCAGCAGGGCATCGCGGAAGCGGCTGTGCCGGATCCTGCGTGGCGCCCGTTCCAGCTTGCGTTCCTCCTCATGAACCTGCGCGGGCTGGCGGAGCCGGATCATCCGGATCGGGGCGTCGTCGACCTGCTGTTCTTTCCGACGGGCGGCGGCAAGACGGAGGCGTACCTCGGCCTGGCCGCGTTCACGATTGTGCTGCGTCGTCTGCGCAACCCGGGTATCGCATCCGCCGGGGTAAGCGTGCTCATGCGTTACACGTTACGGCTGCTGACACTCGATCAGCTTGGCCGCGCGGCCACGCTCATCTGTGCGCTCGAGAAGCTGCGCAAGAATGATGTGGAGCGACTCGGAACGTGGCCGTTCGAAATCGGCCTGTGGGTCGGACGCGCTGCGACGCCGAACCGGATGGGTCGGAATGGCGATAACGATTCGTACTCGGCACGTGCACGCACCATCGCGTTCCTGAATGATGACCGGAAGCCGTCGCCGCTGCCGATCGAGAACTGTCCCTGGTGCGGCACGAAGTTCACGCGCAACTCATTCCAGCTCAGGCCGAATCCCGATCAGCCGACGGATCTGCGTGTGGTGTGTGTGAACCGCCACTGCGAGTTCCGCGGCGATAATCCGCTCCCGATTCTCGCCGTTGACGAGCCCATCTACCGGCGACTGCCGTGTTTCCTGATCGCCACGGTCGACAAGTTCGCGGCGCTGCCGTGGACCGGGCAGGTTGGCGCGCTGTTCGGGAAGGTCGATCGTCATGATACGCACGGCTTCTACGGCCCGTGCGAGCCGCTGCGCGGGGATAACCTGCCGGTCGACAGTCTGCCGCCGCCCGACCTGATCATCCAGGACGAGTTGCACCTGATCTCGGGGCCGCTCGGCACGATTGCGGGTCTCTACGAGGCGGCAGTCGACGCGCTCGCGACACGGGAGGTAAACGGTATACGTGTGCGGCCGCGGATCATCGCGTCTACGGCGACGGTGCGCCGCGCGGACCGGCAGATCCGCGCGCTATTCACGCGCAGCGATGTGGAAGTGTTCCCGCCGCCGGGTCCGGACCGTCGCGACTCGTTTTTTGCGCGAACCGTACCGGCCACGGAACGGCACGCGCGCCGGTACATCGGCATCGCCGCGCAGGGGCGCAGCCTCAAGGTGCTGCTGATGCGGACGTACCTCGCGCTGCTCACCGCCGCGCAGAAGGCGTACGACGAGGCGGGCGGCAGGAAGAACCCCGCGAATCCGGCGGATCCGTACATGACGATGCTCGGCTACTTCAATGCACTGCGCGAGCTGGGCGGCAGCCGGCGCATCGTGGAGGACGAAGTCCGCGCGCGCGCCGCAGGGTACGGATCACGTCTGCGCGTTGGTGAGAAGGACGGAGCGTTCGTGGACCGCAGCATCGCGCACGAAGTGCTGGAACTGACATCGCGCGAGCCAACCAACCGTGTGGCGGATGCGAAACGCCGCCTCGCGCTGCCGTTCCGCGATGAGGAACACGTGGATGTCGCGCTGGCGACGAACATGATCTCGGTCGGCCTGGACATTACGCGGCTCGGGCTGATGGCCGTGCTTGGGCAGCCGAAGGCCAGCGCCGAGTACATCCAAGCGACGAGCCGTGTCGGACGCGACGCCGACCGGCCCGGCCTCGTCATCACGCTGCTCAACATCCACCGCGCACGTGACCGCTCGCACTACGAGCGCTTTGCCGCGTACCATGCGTCATTCTACCGTGCAGTCGAGGCAACGAGCGTGACACCGTTCTCGCCGCGCGCGATCGATCGCGTACTTGCCGCCGTTGTCGTCGGCCTCGCGCGCCAGGGACATGCCGCACTCACGGCTCCGACCCATGCCGCGAATGTGGCTGCGCATCGTGCGGAGCTCGACTTCGTCACCGACACGCTGACACGCCGCGCAGAGGAGCACAACGTGGAGCTGAGCGCGCAGGACGTGGAGGAGTTGCGCGTCCGGATCCGTGGCCGCGTGCAGGACCTGCTCGACGAATGGTCGAAGATCGCGCACGAAAAGCAGAAGGTCGGGGCAGGTCTTCAGTACCAGCGTGAAGAGGGCGCTGCGCCGCCGCTGCTGTTCGATCCGCTGGATCCGGCGCTCGCATTCGAGCCGCCGGGCGCACGGAAATTCCGCGCACATCGCTCGATGCGCGACGTCGAGCCGGAGGTGAACCTCTGGGTGCGTCGCCTCGACGGCGTCGACGTGCCTGAGGAGGTGGAGTGATGCCGAGGCCACACGGACAACTGCGACAGAGCGCGGTGTTGCGCGGCTCCGGCCCGGGCGCAATGGTGGACATGCCGAACCATGCCGTGATTATCGGCGGGCTCGAGTTCTGGAAGGGCGAGATGAAGCAGCTCTTTGAACCGCGCCTGGCCGCGAAGATTACGCAACTTCTCAAGGTCCCCGATGTGAAGCTGTTCACGCCGCCAGCGGCGTCGAACGACCCGGCAGCGCCAGCGACCGGAATCGACGCGTTCCGTTTTCCTGAGTGGTTCACAGCGCAATACGAGGATCGTCCCGCGGAAGGCGTGCGCTCGCGCCCGTTAATCCATCAGAAGGCACTGGTCAACGGCCGTTACCAGCGGGACCGAAAGAAGTACGGCGTAGTGCCGGTGCGTTTCGTTCAGGCGTGCCGCAACGGCCACATTTCCGACGTCGACTGGTATGTGTTCGTGCATGGGCCGGACGACCGGTGCAAACGACCGCTCTGGCTCGATGAACGTGGTACCGGCGGCGACCTCGCTGACATCACCGTGCGTTGCGAGTGCGGAAAGGAGCGGTCGCTGGCGCAGGCGACGCGTCCTTTCACCCTGGGCGCATGTCTCGGCCAGCGGCCTTGGCTGGGTGTGGCCGCTGGCGAGAAATGCAGCGGCATCGACGGCAAGGTCGAGTACAATCACCTGCTGATCCGGTCCGCGACGAATGCGTATTTCGGGGAAACCATGAGCGTCATTTCCCTGCCTGACGCGGGCGCAGCGCTCCGTGCCGCGGTGGACCAGGTATGGGAGGATTTTCTCCAGTACGTCGAATCGGCCGACGGACTTGCTTATGAAAAAAAGAGGGCGAAGGTCGCGGCGGCACTGGCTGACCAGGAGGATGCGGATGTGCTAGCCGAGATTCAGCGCCGGAAGTCCGGCGCGCCGCCTGTGCTCAAGCCGATCAAGCAGGACGAGCTGGACGTGCTGATGAAAAGCGCCGAATCGCTCGGCGAGGATGTGCCGGAAGGGGACTTTTACGCGCGTGCACTTCCGCTCCCCGCGAAGCGCGGCAAGATCATGGAGAAGATCGAACGCATCGTCCTCGTGCACAGGCTGCGCGAAGTGATTGCGCAGGTCGGTTTCACGCGCTTTCAGGCAGCGATCCCGGACATTGATGGGGAACTGGACATCGATGTGCGCCGCGCGCCGCTCGCGCGGGAGACGACGTGGCTGCCGGCGGTCGAGAACCGCGGTGAAGGCGTGTTCGTGGCTTTCAGACAGGATGCCATCGGCGAGTGGCTGAAGCGGCCCGAAGTGCAACACCGTGCTCAGGAACTCAAGGTTGGCTTCAAGCAGTGGAAGATCCAGCAGGGGAGCGATCTCGATTTCCCGGACGTGCGGTACATCATGCTGCACTCGCTCTCGCACCTGCTTATCACGGCCGTGTCGCTCGAAGCCGGTTATTCGGCCAGCTCGATCCGAGAGCGCGTGTACGTTGGACCCGCCGGCTGCGGGATTCTGCTGCACACGGGCAGCTCGGATGCGGAAGGCACGCTCGGCGGGCTGGTGCAGATCGCAAAGAGACTGGAACATCATCTGAACCAGGCGCTCGCGCTTGGTCAGCTCTGCTCGAACGATCCGGTATGCGCGCAGCACAATCCCGGCAACGTACACGAGGAGCGCTTCCTACTCGGCGCGGCGTGTCACGGCTGTCTGCTCATCGCCGAAACGTCGTGTGAACGCCGAAACGAGTTCCTCGACCGCGCGCTGGTTGTCTCCACCGTGGAGGCGCGCGGCGCCGAGTTCTTCAGGATGTAACGCTGTGCACTCGCCCTTCCACGACCTGCCGAGGTCCAGCCTCACTGCGCTCGCCGACGCGCTCGCCGCGGGGCGACTGCTTGCGCCGTTCACCACGGTTGCGGTACAGCGCGTCACCCCCGGTCCCGACGCGGCAGCGGTCGCGTTGGAGCTGGACCGACTCGCCGCGAGCGGCATGCGAGCGCCGGAGCTTGGCTACCTGCTCCGCGCGATCGCGCACGAACGCACCGCCGGCCAGCGCATCGCCGACCGGATCGAGCTGGTGTGGACTGGCCCCGAGCATGCCGGCGCGGCAAGTCGTGACACGGGAGTTGTCGTGCGCGAGCTGTTCTCGGCCGCCCGCAGCACAGTCTCGATCGCTGGCTTCGCCGTTCATAACGGCAAATCGGTGTTCAGGATGCTCGCGAACAACATGGCAGAGAACCCGTCGCTGTCCGTCAGGTTGTTCGTCAACATTCCACGGCCGCACCTCGACATACGGCCTGTCGACTTGATCGTGAGTGCTTACGTCACTGACTTCGTGCAGAACGAGTGGCCAGGAGAGCGCCCGCCCCAGCTTTACTATGATCCCCGAGCGCTGAGTGTCGAACCAGGCCCCCGCGCCTCGTTGCACGCGAAGTGCATTGTTGTTGATCGCCGCTGGTCATTTATCACGTCAGCGAACTTCACGGAAGCGGCGCAGGAGCGAAATATCGAAGCAGGAGTGCTCATTGACGATACGCACCTGGCGGCAGCACTCGAGAATCAGCTCGAGAGTCTGATAATAACGAGCGCGGTCAGGCCAGCAGGACCGTTTCCGCAGAATCGTGTGTGAACGGCGCGGGGAATGCTGCATCAAATGACGGCGGCGATCCTGCGCTGAACGAGCACTGGCGCGGGGAGCGGCCGGTGATAATCGCCGAGGCTAGGGCTAACGGTGGGGATCCCACGTACCTGGTGCCGTCGTGGCGGCGTCGGTGCTGCTTCGTGATGGCGCGAGTCCGCCGGTGATGGCGCAGTTATCAACGCCTCGACGACGGCATCTTCAATCTCCTCCACTTCGTCGCTAGTTTCGTTACGCGCCCCGCGCCTTCGAGGCCGCCAGGTTACTCCGCGACTGCGCAGGTATTCGCTCACTCCATCCACAGTGTCATAGGACAGTAGACGGAACAGCGCGTCCTCCCACGCCAGTCCCGCTCCAGGCAGGGATGGGGCGATTGTGTCAGCAAGCACGCTCAGCGCTTGTGACATGTCCTGAATGCCGGCCAACAAAATAGATCTCCGGCATTGTGAGCGCGAACCGCAACTCGCACCTTATGGCCGCTGACTTGTAGACTTCTGAAAGCTCCTCCACGAAAACGAGCCGCCGAAGGCTACTGAGCCGGCGGCTGATATCCGATTGAAAGGCAACGGGCAGCTACTTACAACCTTCCCTGCCGCAACACTTGGATGAATTGCCGCCCAGATATTGGGTCAACACTACCCCAAATTTGCATAGCTCCCTGACCCTATTGCGGTTAAGTGCGCTCGAAAAGCCGGATGCCAGCCTCGTGCTCAAATTCAGCAGCAATAAGCCTTGCGCGGTGTTCCAAAAAGATGTTGAAGCCGCGCCTCACGCTATTATCCCAAATGCCACAATCCCGATCAGTTGGAATGAGGTGGCTGCGCAGGGCACTCGCCAAAGCGCGTTTGTTCCTGGGAACCTCAGTCAGATAGCGCGACGGAGGCTGCCGCCCAACACTCTGATTTTCGCGTGCGACCAAATAGCAGATATTCAGGATCGAATTGCCTTTTGATTGGCTGATGCCGTTCCGTTCCAGCAACGATCTAGGAAAGATGTTA
>Ga0255338_1002748_pt1 | contig 23855 bp, 19 predicted proteins | sample MeOH1_35cm_T4_19_FD_203715 | JGI IMG/M metagenome (GOLD analysis project Ga0255338, IMG submission 203715) | Sandy soil microbial communities from University of British Columbia, Vancouver, Canada - MeOH1_35cm_T4_195 | ecosystem: Engineered > Artificial ecosystem > Sand microcosm > Unclassified ...
GCCGGATTTCCTGCAGGGCGTAGGCGGGCGCGGCCAGCATCTGGCGCAATTGAGGCGGCATGTCGCCGGGCGGAACTTGCTGCTGTCCCGCAGTGGCGACGATATCGCCGGAGGCGAGCGGCCGTTGGAAGAAAACCCGCTTCAACGCTTCGGGATTGCCCTGCAACCGCAAATTATTTTGTGCAGGCGCGAAGATGACGCGTTGGGCAGGGCGTGGTTCGACCTTGCTGATCAGGACGAAGTCGCCAGATCCGACCCCTGCATTGGCGCGCTGAAGTCCGTCGAGGCGAAGGACGTCCAGACCCTCATCCTCCTTATAGGGCCGCACCACCCGCGCGGGGGTGGAGCGCTTGCCTGCGATCTCAATCACATCGCCTTCGGCCAGATGGAGTTCCGCCATCACGGCCAGCGGCAGCCGCGCAAGGCCGCGCCCCGCATCTTCCGGCCGGGCGTTGGCCACTTGTATCCTGCGTCCTGCGGTTTCTTCTTCGGCCACGTCGGCTTCCCCGTTCTTGTCGCTGCGTAACGAGATAGGGAACGTCTTGACCAAGGGAAAGGGGGCGCGGATTGCCCCGGAACGAATAAAAAAAGGGCCGGCCCGAAGGCCAGCCCGGAAAGTTTATAGGAGAGGATGCCTGAAAGGCCTTTCCTATGTGCGGCGCGGAATGTATTTTCGCAAGTGCGAAAAGAATCGAGGAGTTGCAATTTTTGCATCTTGCCAACCGCCCTTTTTTCCTGCTCAGTGGAATGAGGATGCTTGAGAGCCGGTTTGCGCGCCGTTTGAGAAGAAGCAATGACGCGTCGCAGCGGATCGGCCGAATGAACATGACGGTTTATGCGTAGATTGCCGCCCCTTACGGCCCTGGAGGCCTTTGTTCAGGTCGCCCGCCTTGGATCGGTCAAGGCGGCGGCGGAGGAGCTTGCGCTCTCGACTCCGGCGCTCAGCCGTCGGGTTCAGGCGCTGGAGCGGTTCATCGGCCGTCCCCTGTTCGACCGCAAGCATCAAGCGCTGGAAATCAACGCCGACGGGCAACGATTGTTGGATGACATCGCCCCAGCGCTGGATTCGTTGAGCCAGGCGCTGGAAAATATCCAGAGCGGCGGCAACCAGTTGCGCCTCAGGCTGGCGGTCATGCCGCTGTTCGCGACGCAGCGGCTGTTCCCCCATCTGGGCGCACTTCGGCAACGGCATCCACAGCTCCATATCGATATCGAGACCACTCCCTATGCCGTCGCCCGGCTGGGCGAGGGACTGGACGCCGCGATCGTGCTGGCGAAGGACATCGATCCGGCGCTCTACGCCCACGAGCTGGACCATGATGAGGTCTATCTGATAGGGCGCAAGGCCTTGCTGGAGGCGCCGAACGCGCTGACGTCGCCGCAGGAGCTGGCCAATCATACGGTGCTGTTGCACCGCGACATGGCACTTGCTTTCGAGGCGTGGAAGGAGGCGGTCAACCTGCCCGACCTGCAACCGCTGGCGATCGACAATTACGATTCCGGCCAGTTGATGCTGGAGGCCGCCGCCCAGGGGCTGGGCGTCGCCGTGATGCATGCCAGCCATTATAATGAAGCGCAGGATCCCCGGCTGGCAAGGCTGTTTCCGGAGAACAGGGTCGAGAGTCCCTATCGCTATTATTTCGTCTGCCGCCCCCGCGCGCTGCAGACCCGGGCCGTGCGGATCTTCCGCGACTGGCTGATCGGCGCGGATATATAATTGAGGTCGATCAACGCCTTGCCGATTTTCGCTTGGTGTGTTCTTAACCTTGTTTATCCCCCGCCGTTATAGCGGACATGACTGGGGCATCATCTTCCGCAAACGCGCAACATGGTCTGACCGACCGGCTGGCCCGCTGGGCTCGCGGCTTCTCGGGCAAGGCCGCAGAAGAGGACATGGACGAGCCGGATGAGGCGCAGCGCGCCCGGGCGGGCAGCGCGGCCAACCGCGAAATCACCCGACGGCGCAAGCTGTACGAGGACATTGGCGACTTCCTCTTCGCCCATGATCTGGACCTGACGCCGCTCAATTTCGGCGTGGCCCATGATTATCTGACCGGATCGCATATCGGCGTGGAAAAGGCCGTGAAGGCGGTGCTGGCCGAGCGGGGCAAGATCACCAATGGCTGGGTGGAAAATGTCGCCGCCGAACAGCGCAATGATGAGGTCACGCCCGAAGCGCTGGCCTTGATGCTCGACAAGGTCGAGGAAAACCTCTCGCAATTCACGGGCCTGATGACCGAATCGCGCAATTCGGCCAAGGATTATGGCGCCGCGCTGCAGGAGGAGGTGAAGGGCCTGTCCGCTGGCGCCGATAATCAGCCGGTGCTGGCGCGCCTGGTGGCGCTTACCCGGTCGATGGTCGAAAAGACCCGGCAGGTCGAAAGCCAGCTTCGCAACAACCAGAAGCAGACGCAGCTCCTGAAATCCAATCTGGAAAGCGCGCGCCGCGCGGCCGAGCATGACCATCTGACCGGCCTGCCCAATCGCCGCGCCTTTGAAGGGGTGCTGCGCGACGAACTGAAACTGGCGCAGAACCAGGGGGAACCGCTCGCGGTGGCCTTTTGCGACATCGACCATTTCAAGCTGATCAACGACGCCCATGGACATGATACCGGCGACCGGGTGCTGAAATTCGTGGCGGGCCTGCTGTCCAAGGCGAGCAACGATCAATGCCATGTTGCGCGCCATGGCGGGGAGGAATTCGTCATGCTGTTCCGCGGCAAGACGGCGGCCGAAGCCTGCGAGGCGGTCGACAGCGTGCGGCAGGACCTGTCCACCCGCAGCCTCGTCAACCGGGCCAATGGCGAACGGATGGAGCGGGTCAGCTTTTCCGCCGGGGTCGCCAATGTGCTGGCCTATGAAGACCCTCGCGCCGCGTTGAAGGCCGCGGACCGGGCGCTGTATCTGGCCAAGGAGCATGGCCGCAACCGGGTGTATCTGGCGGCCGAGCTGGATTAGGGATGACATCTCCCCTCCCGCCAGCGGGAGGGGAATTTCCGGGTCAGAAATCCGGCTTTTCATAATGCGGCGGCGGGGTGATCACCTCCATCCGTTCGGAGAGCAGCGGGCGGAAGGACGGACGCGACTTGAAGCCCGCATACCAGCGCTTCACCGTCTCATGCCCTGCCCAGTCGATGCCCCCCAGATAATCGGCCACCGACAGATGCGCGGCGGCGGCGATGTCGGCCAGGCTGAGCGTCGGACCAGCCATCCAGCTCCGGTGATCGAGCAGATAGTCCATATAGTCCATGTGGACATTGGCCCGCTTCATCGCCTCGCGCAGCACGCGGGCGTCGGGGGGAGCGCGCTCGATCAGCCGCTTCTTCATCCGCTCGTGCAGCAGCGGGCCGACGACATCGCCGTAGAAATTCTGGTCGAAAAAGGCGGTCAGTCGCCGCACTTCCGCCCGCCCCGCCGCGGTGCCGGAGATCAGCGGGAATTTCTCGACCGTTTCCTCGAAATATTCGCAGATCGCCTGGCTGTCGATCAGGGTGATGCCTTTTTCTTCGTCCACCATCACCGGCGTCGTGCCGGCGGGGTTGAGGTCGAGAAATTCGTCGCGCCCCTCCCAGGGCGATTCGCGCACCAGATCATAGCCCACGCCCTTTTCACCGAGCAGCAGACGAACCTTGCGCGAGAATGGACAGAGCGGAAATTGGAAAAGTTGCCACATATTCCCTTCCTGTTAGGCCCAGCAAGTCCATGCGAAAAGCGGCAAATGGCATGATCCTGCTTAATTCCCGGCCTATAATGGTGGAAACTGTGGCGGAAGGAGAACGATCCCGTCTTCCGGCCGTTGCGCCTTGGCTTTAGGAGGGGCCATAAGCGAAGATTTCGCAAAGGAAAGGATGCCGCATGCCTGACGATTTTTTCCCGGTTCCTCAGGAATGGGCAGCCTCCGCGCTGTTCGATCGGGACGGGCGCGCGGCGGATTATGCGCGGTCGGTCGGGGATGCCGACGCCTATTGGCTGGAGAAGGCCAGGCGGCTCGATTGGGAGAGCTTCCCCACGAAAACCAATGAGAGCAGCTTTCACGAGGCCGATTTCGGGGTGAAATGGTTTTCCGACGGCGTGCTCAATGTCAGCGCCAATTGCATCGACCGGCATCTGGCGACAAGGGGCGGTCAGACCGCCATCATCTGGGAACCGGATGCGCCGGAGGAAGAACCGCGCCGCTACACCTATGCCGAGGTGCATGAGGAGGTCTGCCGCTTCGCCAATGTGCTGAAGGGCGCGGGCGCGAAAAAGGGCGACCGGATCACCGTCTATATGCCGATGATCCCCGAGGCTGCCTTCGCCCTGCTCGCCTGCGCGCGGATCGGCGCGATCCACTCCGTGGTCTTCGGCGGCTTTTCGCCCGAGGCGCTGGCCGGGCGGATCGTCGATTGCGATTCGACGCTGGTGATCACCGCCGATGAGGGGCGGCGCGCAGGGAAGAAGGTGCCGCTCAAGGCCAATGTCGACGCGGCGCTGAAATTATGCACCAGCGTCCGCAAGGTGATCGTCGTTCAGGCGACCGGCGGCGCCATCGCCATGGAGGAAGGCCGCGACCTGTGGCTGCATGAGGAAGCAGCGAAGGTTGCCTCCGACTGCCCCGTCGAGCCGATGCAGGCGGAAGACCCGCTGTTCATCCTCTACACCTCCGGATCGACCGGCAAGCCCAAGGGCGTGCTGCACACGACCGGCGGCTATCTGCTCTGGGCCAGCCTGACGCATGAGCTGTGCTTCGACTACCGGCCGGGCGACATTTATTGGTGCGCGGCGGATATCGGCTGGGTCACGGGACATAGCTATATCGTCTATGGCCCGCTGGCGAACGGGGCGACGACGCTGATGTATGAGGGCGTGCCGAACTATCCGACACCCAGCCGCATCTGGGAAGTGGTCGACCGGCATCAGGTGCAGACCATCTTCACCGCCCCCACGGCGCTGCGCGCGCTGATGAAGGAGGGGGATGATTTCGTCCATTCGACCAGCCGCAAATCGCTGCGCCTGCTGGGCACTGTGGGCGAGCCGATCAATCCCGAAGCCTGGCGCTGGTATCATCATGTCGTGGGCGAGGACCGTTGCCCGATCATCGACACTTGGTGGCAGACCGAGACGGGCGGGGCGATGATCGCGCCGATGCCGGGCGCGACCGACCTAAAGCCCGGTTCCGCCACCCTGCCGATGCCCGGCGTGGTGCCGCAGATCGTGGATGCCGTGGGCCATGTGCTGGAGGGGGCGACCGAAGGCAATCTCGTCATCGCGCAGAGCTGGCCGGGGCAGATGCGCACCGTCTGGGGCGATCATGAGCGTTTCTTCCAGACCTATTTCACCACCTTCCCCGGCAAATATACGACCGGCGACGGCGCGCGGCGCGACAAGGACGGCTATTACTGGATTACCGGGCGCGTCGATGACGTGATCAACGTGTCGGGCCACCGCATGGGCACAGCCGAAGTCGAAAGCGCGCTGGTGCTGCACGAAGCGGTGGCCGAGGCGGCGGTGGTCGGCTTCCCGCACGACATCAAGGGGCAGGGCATCTACGCCTATGTCACGCTCAACAGCGGCGAGGAAGCGACCGACGATCTGCGCAAGGCGCTGGTCGCCTGGGTGCGCAGCGAAATCGGGCCGATCGCGACGCCCGACGTCATCCAGTTCGCGCCGGGGCTGCCCAAGACGCGCTCGGGCAAGATCATGCGCCGCATCCTGCGCAAGATCGCGGAGGGCGAAGTATCGCCCCAGGCGCTGGGGGACATTAGTACACTTGCCGATCCCTCGGTTGTGGATAATCTGGTCGCCAATCGGCAGGGGTGAAAAATCAAGCAGGAGTATTTGATGGATCGCTACAGCTCCGTTGCCCGCGCGCTGCACTGGATCCTGGCGATCCTCATTATCTTCAACCTCTTCCTGGGCTTTGCGCATGATGCGCTGCCCAGGGAGTGGAAGGTGATGCCTGTCCACAAGTCGATCGGGCTGACCGTACTGGCTCTGACGGTCGCGCGCATCCTGTGGCGCTTCACCCGCGAGGCGCCGCCCCTGCCCGCCGCGATGCCGGCCTGGGAAAAGGGAGCCGCGCATGTCACGCATTTCGCCTTTTACGCCTTCATGCTGGTCATGCCGCTGACCGGATGGATCATGTCATCCGCCGGGGATCGGCCCCTGAACTGGTTCTTCCTGTTCGACGTGCCCAAATTCGCCGTGTCGAAGGGCGATGCGATCGTCGGGATTTCAGGCGAGACTCATGAGATCATGGGCTTTGCCTGGGCGGCGTTGATCATCGTGCATGTGCTGGCGGCGCTGCGGCATCATTTCATCCTGAAGGACGGCGTGCTGCGGCGGATGATTTGATCTGGAAATGCCGCTTGCCAATTCGTCATCCCAGCGAAAGCTGGGATGACGATATCATCAACGTCCGCTCCGGGCCGAAACCCGTCCTAGATCATCTCGCCCGTCAGCAGCCGCGGTAGCGCGCCGGATTGTCCCCGCGCTTCGGCCATGAAGCGGTTCTTGAGCAAGGACGTGCGCTGCACCGCCGCCAGCCCGGCGCGGCGGACGAGCGAAGGAATGCGTCCCGGCACATCGAACAGCCGGACCAGCCCGTCCATCGCCACGCTGGTCATCATCGCGTCCAATCCCCGCCAGCGCTGATAACGCGCCAGCAATTGCGCATCGCCCGGATCGAGGCCAAGTCGCATGCCTTCCACCAGAACCTCCACAAGCGCAGCGACATCGCGGAAGCCGAGGTTGAGACCCTGCCCTGCGATCGGGTGGATCGCATGGGCGCTATCCCCAACGAGGGCCAGGCGCGTGTCGGTGATCTGCGCCGCATGGTGGAAGCCGAGCGGATAGCTGGAGCGCGGCCCGGCCAGCGAGATTTCACCCAGGAATCCGCCCATGCGCTTCTGCGCCTCCGCCAGCCAGGCACGTTCGGAGAGCTTGAGCATCGCCGGGGCCTGCTCCGTGGGCACCGTCCAGACGATGGCGGAGCGGGTGCCCGGCAGCATCGGCAGCATCGCAAAGGGGCCGCCGGGATAGAATATCTCATAAGCCGTATTGGCGTGCGGCACTTCATGGTCGATGGCGGTCACTATCGCGACATGCCTGTAGTTCCAGCGCGTGGTGCGGATGCCCGCGGCCTCGCGGGTGGGGCTGTTGCGGCCCTCCGCCGCGACCAGCAGTGCGCCATGGATCGTCGCGCCGCTGGCCAGCGCCAGCGTCACGCCGTCGGCATTGCGCTCGACATGCAATGCCCGGTCGGGCTGGAAGCGAGTAAGGTTTTCCGCCTGGCTCCCCGTCTGCGCCAAGGCGACGCGCAGGTCTCGATTGGGGAACATGATTCCCATGACGCCGTCATCCGCATCCGGCGCGAAGTCAAGCGCGCCCGGTTCCAGGCCGTCGCTGACCCAGATGCGGTCGATCGGGCAGCCCTTGCCTTCCAGATGCTCGGCCACGCCTATGGCCGATAGCATGGCAAAACTGGTCGAACTGATGGCCGAGACGCGACCGTCGAAACCGGCGGCGGTCGTCTCCACAGGATTGGCCGGATCGATCACGGCGCAGCGCACGCCATGGCCGGAAAGCGCGATGCCAAGGGTCAGACCGACCAGGCCACCACCCAATATGACGACGTCGAAGCGTTGCATGGCGGCGGTTCTAGGCGGTTGGGACGGGATTGGGAAGGGCGGCTGGTTTGCTATCTTCGTTCGGGCTGAGCGAAGTGCGCCGCTCAGCCCGAACGGAGGAGGAGTCGTTTCTCTTACAGCTTGCGCACCCAGTTCGCCGGATCGGCCACCGTGCCGCGCTGGATGCCGGTAAGGTCGGCGCGCAACGCTTCGGTGACGCCGCCGCCATTGCCATTGCCGATAGTGAAGTCGCCATTGACGCTCTTCACCGTGCCGATCGCGGTCACGACCGCCGCCGTGCCGCAGGCAAAGGCCTCGCGCAGGCGCCCACTCGCCGCGTCGGCGCGCCATTGGGCGAAACTGTACAGTTCCTCGCGCACTTCATGCCCCTTGGCACGGGCGAGCGAAATGATGCTGTTGCGGGTGATGCCCGGCAGGATCGTGCCGGAGAGCGGCGGCGTGACGATCGAGCCGTCGTCCATCACGAAGAAGACGTTCATGCCGCCCAGTTCCTCGACCCACTTGTTCTCGGCGGCATCGAGGAAGACGACCTGATCGCAGCCGTGGTTGATCGCTTCCTTCTGCGCGACCAGCGACGCGGCATAGTTGCCGCCGCACTTGGCAGCGCCGGTGCCGCCACGTGCCGCGCGGGTGAAATGTTCCGACACCCAGAGCGTGACGGCCTTCTTTCCGCCCTTGAAATAGGCGCCGGCGGGAGAGGCGATGACGCAGAAAATATATTCGTTCGCCGGACGCACGCCCAGGAAGGTCTCGCTGGCGAACATGAAGGGGCGCAGGTACAGGCTGCCCTCCCCGCCCGGAATCCAGCCGGCGTCGATCTTCACCAGTTCCTCAACCGCTTCCATGAACAGGTCTTCGGGCAGGACCGGCATGGCCATGCGTTCGGCCGATTCAGCGAAGCGGCGGGCATTTTCCTCCGGCCGGAACATGGCGATGCTGCCATCCTCCAGGCGATAGGCCTTCATCCCTTCGAAAATTTCCTGCGCATAATGCAGCACGGCGCAGGCGGGATCGAGCTGGAACGGTTCACGCGGACCGATGCTGTGGCTGTGCCAGCCCTGCCCCTCTGTATAGCGAATCGTGACCATATGGTCGGTGAAGAGCTTTCCGAAACCTGGGTCCGCCAGCAATACGGCGCGCTGGTCAGCCGAGACAGCCTTGCTGCTGCGGGTGACGGTGAAGCGCGTTGTCTGCTGGACGTCCATGATGAAAGCTCCTTTGGGTTGGACGGGCCGCCTATGTCACAGATGGCGGCTCGAAACAATCGGTCAATATTACTGACCCATATGTCTGCCCATAGCCGATCCGATCAGGGTGGCATCTTGGCGCTGGCGTGCGGCGCGACTATCCCCTGACCCATGCACTTTTTTTCCGACAATGCGACGCCGGTTTGCCCGGAGGTGATGGCTGCGATCGCTGCCGCCGACCGCGCCGACCATGGCTATGACGGCGATGCGTGGAGCGGGCGGCTGAACGGCGCCTTTTCCGCACTGTTCGACACGGAGGCGGTGGCGCTGTGGATCGCGACCGGCACGGCGGCGAACAGCATCGCGCTGGCCTGCCTCTGCCCGCCCTATGGCGGCGTGCTGTGCCATGAGGAGGCGCATGTCGTCGTCGACGAATGTGGCGCCCCCGGTTTCTACACCCATGGGGCGAGCCTGATGGGCTTGCCAGGCAATGGCGCCAAATTGTCGCCCGATGCAGTGACCGAGCGGTTGAAGGCGATCCGCCCCGATGTGCATCAGGTGCCGGCGCGGGCGATCAGCATCACCCAGGCGACCGAATATGGGCTTGCCTATACGCCCGGCGAGGTAGCCGCGCTGGGCGCCGTGGCGCGGGCGCATGGACTTGGCTTCCACATGGATGGCGCGCGCTTCGCCAATGCGGTGGCGCATCTGGGCTGCCATCCGGGCGATGTGACCTGGCGCGCGGGGGTCGACATAATGTCCTTCGGCAGCGTCAAGAATGGCGGGATGATCGGGGAGGCTTTGGTCTTTTTCGGGGATCAGGCGGAAGCGCGGGCGGCCGAGGCGGCGCGCTGGCGCAAGCGTGGCGGGCACCTATTTTCCAAGGGACGCTATCTGGCCGCGCAGTTGCTGGCGATGGTCGAGGACGGTCTCTGGCTGCGCAATGCCCTGGCAGCCAATGCGGCGGCGAAGGCCCTGGCGGAAGGCGCGGCCGGGCGGCTGATGCACGCGGTCGAGGCCAATGAGCTTTTCGTGCGGCTCACTCCAGCGGAAAAGGCGCGGCTGCGGGTGCAGGGCTTCGATTTCTATGACTGGGGCGAGGATGCGGCACGGCTCGTCACCAACTGGTCGCAGGATGCCGCGAGCGTGAGGCCTTTGGCCGACGCGCTCGGAGCCTTGAAGGCATGAGCGAGAGCAAGGGCGTCGCCCTGCCCTTCATCCTGGTCACGCTGATCTGGAGTTCCACCTGGATTGTGATCCGCGACCAGATCGGCAATGTCCCCGCGAGCTGGTCGGTCTGCTATCGCTTCCTGCTGGCCGGGGCGGCCATGGCGATGTTCGCCAGGGCGCGGGGCGTATCGCTCAATATCGGTGGCAAGGGGCTGGTCTTCGCCGGGTTGCTGGGGGTGGCGCAGTTCGTGATGAACTTCAATTTCGTCTATCGCGCCGAGCACTTTCTGACATCCGGCGTGGTGGCGGTGGTCTATGCGATGCTGCTGATCCCCAACAGCATTCTCGCCTTCCTCTTCTTCCGCCAGCCGATGAGCCGGGCTTTTGTCGTCGGATCGTTGGTGGCGGTAACGGGGATCGCCCTCATGCTGGCGCATGAAGCGGCGAGCGTCAGGCCGGACCGGGTGCTGCTGGGCACGGCTTTCTCGGTCGCCGGACTGTTGAGCGCTTCGGCCGCCAATGTGATGCAGGGAATGGAAATCGCCCGGCGGCTGCCGATGGTGGCAGTGCTGGCCTGGGCGATGCTGATCGGCGCGGCGGTGGATGCGCTGTTCGCCTGGGTCACGGCCGGACCGCCCGTTTTCGATCCGCGCCTCAGTTATGTGCTGGGGATAGGCTGGCTGGGGCTGGCGGGGTCGGTCGTGACCTTCCCGCTTTATTTCCGGCTGATCCAAAGGATGGGCGCGGGGCGCGCGGCCTATGCCAGCGTGCTGATCCCGGTGATCGCCATGCTGATCTCCACGCTGGTCGAGGGTTATCGCTGGACGGCGCTGGCGGGTGCGGGCGCACTGTTGGCGATTGCGGGGATGGTCGTGGCGTTGCAGACCAAGCAGGGCTAGGCGGTGTGGACTCTAAGGATTCCCCTTTGAAGTGAAGTGAGCTTCAAGGCTGGCTTTTGGGGGGTCGGTCTTGGGTGTGATGGATAGATTGGTTCTGAGCGATGGTGCTTGGGATCGGATGGCGCCGTTGATCATCGGACGTCCCGACCAGAAAGGATCGACGGGCCGCGACAACCGGATGTTTGTCGGGGCGGTTTTGTGGATCGTGCGAACGGGTTCACCATGGCGCGATCTTCCCGAGGTGTTTGGTGACTGGAACAGCGCCTTTCGCCGGTTCAGCCGGTGGAGCGCCAAAGGGGTGTGGTGGCGGATATTCGAGGCGATGTCGGACGATCCCGACTTTGAGTATCTGATTATCGACAGCACCCTGATACGCGCCCATCAGCACGCTGCCGGGGAAAAGGGGGGGGCTGAAGATCAGGCCATTGGCCGATCGCGTGGTGGCCTGAGCACCAAGATCCACATGGCGGTGCGAGGGCTGGGTTGCCCGGTGCGGTTCACGTTGACGGCTGGACAGAAGGGCGATGCACCTCAGGCAGCCGACCTGATCGAAGACCTGCCCGCCAAGATCGTCATGGCCGACACCGCCTATGATAGCGACGCCCTGCGGCGGGTGATCGTCGACAAGGATGCCATTGCCGTCATCCCCAACAATCCATCGCGCTCCTTCAAGCACCCGCTCGACAAGCTTCTCTATGCCCAGCGTCATCTCGTCGAATGCTGCTTCTCGAAGCTCAAGCAATTCCGGCGGGTCGCTACACGCTTCGAGAAAACCGCCAGAAACTACCGCGCCGTCGTTACACTCGCCGCCATCCTACTATGGATACGATAAGTGTCCGCACCACCTAGGCGAACTCCCCATCGGAGCTTTAAAAAGAACCGGCTCGTCGATCTTCTGGGCTACCTTCTCGAACGGCCCGAGGAGGTCATATCAAGCGACGCAAGAAGATCTGGCTCTCGCCAAGGCCGAGCTGACCACCGTCACGAACGCCATAACCGATCTTCACGCCATGATTGAAGGCGTCGCAATGCGACCGGATGAACCGCTGTTCGTCGAGCGGATGGCACATGACCGGGCTCGGAACGCGGCTCTCGAGACGGACGTGAAAAGCTACGATCGCCAATTCTCAACCTCCAAGATCCGCATCATGGAGGAAATGATCGCCGCGTTCGCCAGCAAGATGGCGCATGTATTGCGTAACGGCGATCCATGGTTTCGGGCCGCCTATATGCACCTGTTCGTCAGCCGCGTGGAACTTTCGGCGGACGCAATCAGAATTTTTGGAACAAAAGACGCCTTTAAGCAGGCGCTCACACAGGATGGTAACCGGAAGATGGGGCGTGCCCATCTTTTACCGGCAGTGGTGCGGTCGAGAAGACTCGAACTTCCACGGCCTTTCGGCCACAACGACCTCAACGTTGCGCGTCTACCAATTCCGCCACGACCGCACATCAACAGGGAAACCGGCGGGGCCGGTGCCTTGGTAGGAGGCGGCCCTTAGCAAAGGCTTTTGGGTCATGCAACAACCTATCTGCATCTGCGTTATTTTGGAGTGAGAAAGTCGGGGAGCGGGCGAAGAATGGAGGAGGAGACGATCATGTCCGCGCGCTTCTGGTTGTTTTCATTGGCTTGCGCAGGGGCTTCACTGACCGGCGGATATGGGCTTGGCCTCTACGCCACGACATCGCCCAAGGCCGCAACCGAAACGCCGTTGCCGCAGGGGGCCCTGCCGGAGGATACCGCCTATGACCCGGCAAAGCTGACCGGCCCGGCGATCATTGATTGCAAGGGCTGTGGCCCCACCTTGGCCGACCGGCAGATGGCTTCGGATATGGCGGGCTGGGACGGGATGAACGACCCTGTGGTGCGCGATTATGCTGCCCAGGATGCTGTGAGCGAGGTCGATGATGTCGGTCCGCCTCCACCAGCGCGAACCTTGCCCGCATCGATCGAAAGATTCGCCGCTGGGGAAAGCGAGGGCAGCATGCAGCCCGTGAAGATCGCCCAGGCCCCCAATAGCAGAACGCCCGCCGAGGAAGCCCCGGCGGACGCTGCTTTTTCCTACTGAGCCGGCCGCTTATTCGGCGGCGACCACTTCCGCGGAGGCGTCGCTCAGCGGATAAGCGAGGCGGTTCACCATCTCCTTCGGGCACACCTGCCAGAAGTAACGGCGCCAGCGATCCCAATCGTCGAGGATGGTGTTCGACCATTTGCTGTCGGTCGCCACCGCATGCTGGGCGATCAGGGCCTTCAACTCGGCCTCCCAATGGGTGCTTTCCAGCCGCTGCCAGACGATGCTTTCCGGGTTGGCGCGCGTCGGGAAGCTGCCATCCTCATCCAGGATGAAGGCCATGCCGCCGGTCATGCCCGCGCCGAAATTGGCGCCGGTCTTGCCCAGGATCACCGCCGTGCCACCGGTCATATATTCGCAGCCATTGGCGCCGCAGCCTTCGACCACCACCTGCGCGCCTGAATTGCGGACAGCGAAGCGTTCCCCGGCCTGGCCCGCCGCGAACAGCTTGCCGCTGGTCGCGCCGTAGAGGACGGTGTTGCCGATAATGGTGTTGTCCTTGCTCGACAGCGGCGAAGAGACGGTCGTGCGCACCGTGATGATGCCGCCCGACAGGCCCTTGCCGACATAGTCATTGGCGTCGCCAAATATCTCCAGCTTGATGCCCTTGCAGAGGAAGGCGCCCAGCGACTGGCCCGCGCTCCCGCGCAGCCGCACGGTCAGATGGCCGTCCGCCAGGCTGGACATGCCGAACTTCTCGGTCACGGCGGCCGACAGACGGGTGCCGACGGCGCGATGTGTGTTGCGCACCGTATAGGTGAGCTGCATCTTCTCGCCCCGCTCGAACACCGCCTTGGCATCGCGCATCATCTGCGCGTCCAGGCTGTCGGGCACCGCGTTGCGCCATTCGGTCAGGCTGAAGCGGCGCTGATCGTCGGGCGCATCCACCTTGGCCAGGATCGGGTTGAGGTCGAGATCGTCCAGATGCTCGGCCCCGCGATTGACCTGCTTGAGCAGTTCGGTGCGGCCGATCACTTCATCGAGGCTGCGATAGCCCAGTCGTGCCAAAATCTCGCGAACCTCTTCCGCGATGAAGGTCATGAGGTTGATGACCTTCTCCGGCGTGCCGGTGAACTTCTCGCGCAGGCGTTCATCCTGCACGCAGACGCCGACCGGGCAGGTGTTGCTGTGGCACTGGCGCACCATGATGCAGCCCATCGCGACCAGCGACAGCGTGCCGATGCCGTACTCCTCCGCGCCCAGGATCGCCGCGATCACGATGTCGCGGCCGGTCTTGAGCCCGCCGTCGGTGCGCAACTTCACGCGATGACGCAAACCGTTCAGCGTCAGCACCTGATTGGCTTCGCTGAGGCCCATTTCCCACGGCGTGCCCGCATATTTGACCGAAGTCTGGGGGCTCGCGCCAGTGCCGCCGACATGGCCCGCGACCAGAATGACGTCGGCATGCGCCTTGGCCACGCCCGCCGCGACCGTGCCGATGCCGGCCTGGCTGACCAGCTTCACGCAAACCCGCGCGCGAGGATTGATCATCTTGCAGTCATAGATGAGCTGCGCGAGATCCTCGATCGAATAGATGTCATGGTGCGGCGGGGGCGAGATCAGCGTCACGCCGGGCGTCGCATGGCGCAGCTTGGCGATGAATTCGGTCACCTTGAAACCCGGAAGCTGACCGCCCTCGCCGGGCTTGGCGCCCTGCGCGACCTTGATCTCGATTTCCTCGGCGGACCCCAGATATTCGGCATGGACGCCGAAGCGGCCCGAGGCGATCTGCTTTATCACCGAGTTCGCATTGTCGCCATTCTCATAGGGCTTGAAGCGGTTGGCGTCCTCGCCGCCTTCGCCCGACACGGCCTTGGCGCCGATGCGGTTCATCGCGATCGCCAGCGTTTCATGCGCTTCGGGGCTGAGCGCGCCCAGCGACATGCCCGGCGTCACGAAGCGCTTGCGGATTTCGGTGGTCGCCTCGACCTCGTCGATCGGCACGGCCTCGCGGGCGAAGTTGAACTCCAGGAGATCGCGCAGATAAACCGGCGGCAGATCGCGCACGCCGCGCGAGAATTGCAGATAGGTCGAATAGCTGTCGGTCGAGACCGAGGTCTGCAACAGGTGCATCAACTGCGCCGAATAGGCATGAGTCTCGCCACCGTTGCGCTGGCGGTAGAAGCCGCCGACCGGCAGCCGCACCACCGCGCTGTCATAGGCGGTGTCGTGCCGCAGCTTCGCGCTATAGTGGAGCGAAGCATAGCCTTCGCCCGAAATCTTCGCGGGCATGCCGGGGAAAAGATCGTTGACCAGTGCGCGAGACAGACCGACCGCTTCGAAATTATAGCCGCCGCGATAGCTGCTGATGACCGCTATGCCCATTTTGGACATGATCTTCAGCAGGCCTTCGTTGATGGCGATGCGATAGCGTTCGAAGCACTGGTCGAGCGACAGGTCACCGAACAGCCCACGCGCATGGCGGTCGGCAATGCTGGCCTCGGCCAGATAGGCGTTCACCGTGGTCGCGCCGACGCCGATCAGAACCGCGAAATAATGGGTGTCGAGTGCTTCGGCGCAGCGCACGTTGATCGACGCGTAGCTGCGCAGCCCCTTGCGGACGAGATGCGTATGCACCGCCGCCGCCGCCAGCACGCCGGCGATGGCGATCTTATCGGAATTAAGATGCTCGTCGGTCAGGAAGATTTCGGTGCGGCCCTCGCGCACGGCCTGTTCCGCTTCCTCCCGGATGCGGGCGATGGCGGCGCGGAGCTGCTCCTGGCTTCCTTCGGCCGGGAAAGTGCAGTCGATTTCGGCCACGGCCGGGCCGAAATGCCCCTTCAGCTTCGCCCATTCGGACGAGGTCAGCACCGGCGAATCCAGCACCAGCACATGGCTGTTCTGCGCGTCCTGCTCCAGGATGTTGTGGAGGTTGGAGAAACGCGTCTTCAGGCTCATGACATACCGTTCCCGCAGCGGATCGATCGGCGGGTTGGTGACCTGGCTGAAATTCTGGCGGAAGAAATGGCTGACCGTGCGCGGCTTGTCGGAAATGACCGCGAGCGGCGTGTCGTCGCCCATAGAGCCGACGGCTTCCTTCGCATCCTCGACCATCGGGGCGAGGATCAGCTCCATATCCTCCAGCGTCATATTGGCGGCGACCTGACGGCGCGTCAGTTCGGCCTTGTCCCAGCTCCGCAGCGCGCTCGGCGCGTCGGCCAGATCGTTGACCGTCATGAAGTCCTTGATCAGCTCGCCATAGGGGCGCTCGCCGGCGATCTGGTCCTTGATCTCCCTGTCGTCGAAGATCACGCCTTCCTGCAGGTCGACGGCGATCATCTGGCCGGGGCCCATGCGGCCCTTCCGCACGATGGTGGTTTCGGGCACGACGACCATGCCGGTTTCCGAACCCACGATCAGCAGATTGTCGCCGGTGAGGGTATAGCGCAGCGGCCGGAGCGCGTTGCGGTCGACACCCGCCACGACCCAGCGGCCGTCCGTCATCGCCAGCGCGGCGGGGCCGTCCCAAGGCTCCATCACGGAGGCGAGATATTCATACATGTCCGAATGGGCTTGCGGCAGTTCGGCGTTGGCCGACTGATAGGCTTCGGGCACCAGCATCAGCTTCGCGGTCGGCGCATCGCGGCCTGAGCGGCAGATCGCTTCGAACACGGCGTCGAGCGCGGCGGTGTCGGACGCGCCGGCCGGGATCACGGGCTTGATGTCCTCCGACTGCTCGCCAAAGGCGAGGCTGGCCATCTTGATCTCGTGGCTCTTCATCCAGTTCTTGTTGCCGCGGATGGTGTTGATTTCACCGTTATGCGCGAGCGTGCGGAAGGGCTGGGCCAGCCACCATTGTGGGAAGGTGTTGGTCGAATAGCGCTGGTGGAAGATCGCGACCCGGCTCTCGAAGCGTTCGTCCTGAAGGTCGGGATAGAAGACCGACAGCGATTCCGCGAGAAACAGCCCCTTGTAGATGATCGAGCGGCAGGACAGCGAGCAGACGTAGAAGTCCTGGATTTGCGCGGCGATGACCTGCTTCTCGATCCGGCGGCGGATGAGGTAGAGGTCCTTTTCGAACTCGGCCTGATCGCGCTCTTCCGGCATCGGCCCGGCGATCATGATCTGCTCGATCTCGGGACGGGTGCGCTGCGCCTTCTCCCCAATGACGGAGACGTCGACCGGCACCTGGCGCCAGCCATAGATGGTGTAGCCCGCGTCGATGATCTCGCTCTCGACGATGGTGCGGCAGGTTTCCTGCGCGGAAAGGTCCGTGCGCGGCAGGAAGATCATGCCGACGGCGAGGCGGTTGGGCAGCGGCTTGTGGCCTGAATCGGCAATCGCGTCGTCGAAGAAGCGCACCGGCAGGTCGACATGGATGCCCGCGCCGTCGCCGGTCTTGCCGTCCGCGTCGACCGCGCCGCGGTGCCAGACGGCCTTCAGCGCATCGATCGCGCTGGCGACCACACGGCGGCTCGGGCGGCCATCGGTCGCGGCGACCAGGCCGACGCCGCAGGCATCGCCTTCCATCTCGGGATGATACATGCCCTCGCGGGCCAGGCGCGCGCGCTCTTCGGGGCTCGCCATATAGGGGGTGTCGGACATCAGCGCCTCCTCTTGGTACGGTCCGGTTCGAGCCTGTCTGGAAAATCCCTGTGCCACGTTCTCGACAAGCTCGAACCGAACGGGCTGAAATGGCTTAGGCCGCTTGCCTTTCCCCGGCTGCCGCCTTTGCCTTGGCCTTCAGATAGCGGTGCATATGCTCGGTCACGTCGCGGCCGTCGCGGATCGCCCAGACGACCAGCGAAGCGCCGCGCACGATGTCGCCCGCCGCGAACACGCCGTCCATGCTGGTCATCATCGTCTTGTGATCGACGCGCAGCGTGCCCCAGCGGGTGACCGACAGATCGTCCGCGCCGAACAGTTTGGGCAGTTCCTCCGGATCGTAACCCAGCGCCTTGATGACGAGGTCGGCTTCCAGCACATGTTCCGTGCCCGGATCGGCTTCCGGCGCTCGGCGGCCCGAAGCGTCGGGCTGGCCGAGGCGCATCTTCGTGACCTTGACGCCGGTCACATGCTCGGTGCCCTCGAAAGCGATCGGCGCGGAGAGCCATACGAACTCGACGCCTTCTTCTTCGGCATTGGCGACTTCGCGCTGCGAGCCGGGCATATTGTCGCGGTCACGGCGATAAAGGCACTTCACCGACGTCGCGCCCTGGCGGACGGCGGTGCGGACGCAGTCCATCGCCGTGTCGCCGCCGCCGATGACGACGACCTTCTTGCCATTGGCGTGCAGCGAGCCATCCTCATGCTCCGGCACGGCGTCCCCGAAACCGGCCTTGTTGGAGGCGATCAGGAAATCGAGCGCCTTGACCACGCCCGGCGCACCGACCCCCGGCGCCTTGATGTCGCGGGGCTTGTATACGCCGGTCGCGATCAGGATCGCGTCATGGCGGCTGCGCAGTTCCTCCATCGTCGCGTCGCGGCCGACCTCGAAACTCTCATGGAAGGTGATGCCGCCGTCCTTGAGGCGCTGGATGCGGCGCATGACGACGTCCTTTTCCAGCTTGAAGCCGGGGATGCCGTAGGTCAGCAGGCCGCCGGCGCGGTCGTGCCGGTCGTAGACATGCACCTCATAGCCCGCGACGCGCAGATATTCCGCCGTGGTGAGGCCTGCCGGACCCGCGCCGATCACGCCGACCGACTGGCCGAGCAGCGCGCCGGGCACCAGCGGTTCGACCCAGCCTTCCTTCCAGGCGGTGTCGGTGATGAATTTTTCGACCGATCCGATGGTGACGGAGCCATGGCCCGAAAATTCGATGACGCAATTGCCCTCGCACAGGCGATCCTGCGGGCAGATGCGGCCGCAGATTTCCGGCATGGTGCTGGTCAGGTTCGACAGTTCATAGGCCTCGCGCAGCCGCCCCTCGGCGGTCAGGCGCAGCCAGTCGGGGATATGGTTGTGCAGCGGGCAATGGGTCGAGCAATAGGGCACGCCGCATTGCGAGCAGCGCGACGCCTGTTCTTCCGCCTTGTCCAATATGAAGCTGCGGCTGATTTCGAGGAAGTCGTCGGCGCGATCGTCGGCCAAACGCTTCTCGGGATAGGCTTGGCCCGTTCCCACGAATTTCAGCATTGGATTGTCGGCCATGGCGAGTCCCTAGAATGAATTTGCAGGATGCCCATAGCAGAAAGACCCGCGGAGTCACGTGGATTCTGCAATTTATGTCAGCTTACATGTCCTAATTTGGACCCGTTTTCCGCAGGAGCGAAGAAATAGCGCAACAATCTTGCGCAAGTTTGGTCCGTTTCGGCCTTATCGCAGGGAAAGCCACGCCAGGGCAGCGATTCCCGCGACGATTCGATACCAGGCGAAGGGCGTGAAGCCATGCCGCGACACCAGGCCCACAAACCATTTGATCACCAGCACCGCGACGATGAAGGACACGATGAAGCCCAGCGCGATGCTGTCCCAGCCGACCGTGGCGGATGTTAGCTTGTCGCCATTTTTCAGCAACTCCAGCGCGGTCGCGCCCAGCATGGTCGGAATGGCGAGGAAGAAGCTGAACTCCGCCGCCGTGCGCCGCTCGACTCCCAGCGTCAGCGCGCCCATGATCGTCGCGCCCGACCGGCTGATGCCCGGGATCATCGCCAGGCACTGGATGAGGCCGATGCCGATCACCCGGACGAAGGGGATGTCGGCTATGCCGTGGAAGCGGTTCTTCTTCACCATCCGCTCGATCGCCAGAATCGCGATGCCGCCGACGATCAGGGCCCAGGCGACGACCTTTGGCGCGCCCAGCAGTTGTTCGATATATTTGTGCAGGGCCAGGCCGATCACCGCCGCCGGGATGAAGGCGACCAGCAGATTGCGCAGGAAGCGCCAGCTCGTCGGATCGTTGCGCAACAGCCCCATGCCGACCGCCCAGAAGGTCCGCCAGTAAAGCACCACCACCGCCAGGATCGCGCCCAATTGGATGATGACGTTGAACATCGCCCAGGTCGACGCGTCATAGCCCAGCAACTCGCTCGCCAGGATGAGGTGGCCGGTCGAGGATACGGGCAGGAACTCGGTCAACCCCTCGACAATGCCAAGCAGGATGACTGTCAGATAATGCAGGTCCATGAGTAGATCGGATCCTTATGGGCGAACAAAGGGTGGCGCATACAAAGGGAAGCTCTCCCCCGGACGGGAGAGGGCGTGAAGGCGCGGCGCTTATTGTGCAAAAGCGAAAGGCGCGCGCAAGACGGCCTGTCGCGGTCCGATGTCGGTCCGGCTGATCGCCCCTGGCCGTTCAGGCCTGAACCCGCCCGGCGAAGCGGCCATGCTTGCGATAGCGGATCAGCCATTTTTCCGCGACGGCCGGCATTGGCGTGGCCGCGACGCCCAGATCGGCCAGCCCATTCGCGCCGGCAGCGACGACATTGTCCTTGCTCAGCATGGCCAACTGATCCTGCGTGATCGGCCCGCCCGGCAGCATCGCCAGCAGCGAGGCGAGCGAAGCGGGAACCGCGCACAGGCTGCGTTCGCGGCCGATGGCCTTGGCGATCCAGGCGTTGAGTTCCAGCATGGAATAGGTCTGCGGCCCGCCCAGTTCATAGGTCTTGCCGCCATGGACACCCGGCTTTTCGGCGGCATTGGCGATAGCCTGCGCCACGTCCGCGACATAGACGGGCTGGAATTTCGTGTTCGCGCCGATTACCGGCACCACGGGGGCAAGGCGTACGATCTCTGCAAAGCGGTTGAGGAACTGGTCCTCCGGTCCGAAGATGATCGACGGGCGGATGATGGTGGCGTGGGGGAAGGCGGCCTTCACCGCCGCTTCGCCCGCGGCCTTCGACCGGCCATAGGCGGACGGGCTTTGCGCGTCCGCGCCGATGGCGGAGATATGGACCAGCGCCTTGACGCCCGCATCCGCTGCCGCCCTGGCGACATTGGCCGCGCCGTCGTGATGCGATCCTTCGAAATCGCCGGAAAGGACGCCGACCAGATTGATGATGATATCGCTGCCGGCAATGGCGCGGGCGACGCTTTCAGGCTTGCGGATGTCCGCCGCGACGAACTGGGTCTGGCCCAGGCCACCCAGCGGCTTGACGCGCAGAGCGGTCGCCAGATCGCGCTGCGCCACGCGCACCCGGGCGCCGCGCGCCATCAGCGCCTGTGCGACCTGCCGGCCCAGAAAGCCGCCGCCGCCGAACACCGTAACCAGACTGTCCTTCATCACGCGTCCCATGCCTGTCTTTGATAGGGGTGCGCATCCCCTTGCAACAGCCGCCGCCCGCTGACAACCGCCCGGCAGCGCAGCTTACGCTTTTTTACCCTATCCAGCCCAGCAAATCAGCGATCATCCATAGGCCAAGGCCCAGGAACAGCAGAGCGGCGCCGATCTGAAGCGCGCGCATCGGCACCTTCTTCGCCAGTACGTCCCCGAACAGCACGGCGGGCACATTGGCGATCATCATGCCCAGAGTCGTCCCGGCGGTGACGGCAAAGACATTGTCGAAGCGGGCCCCCAGCATCACGGTCGCCACCTGCGTCTTGTCACCCATCTCGACCAGGAAGAAGGCGATCAGCGTCGTCATGAAGACGCCGGCCCCGGAAGGGGCTTTCAGCGGCTCGTCCTCGTCGATTTTGTCGGGGATCAGCGTCCAGGCGGCCATGGCGATGAAGCTCGCGGCGACGGCATAGCGGAACCAGGCCCGGGTCAGCACGCCGGCGATCGAATGGCCGACCAGCGCGGCGAGGAAATGATTGGCGAGCGTCGCGAAAAGGATGCCGAGGATGATCGGCACCGGCTTGCGGAACCGCGTGGCGAGCAGCATCGCCAGCAATTGCGTCTTGTCGCCCATTTCCGCGAGCGCGACGAGAGCAGTGGAGGTGAAAAGTGCTTCCATAGGGAATCTGTCCGGGCCGGGCGAAGGACACAATGCCACCACCTCCCCCCGCCCGGCGGGACGGGGAAGGCGATGCCATTGGTCTCGCCCGATGCGAAGGACTTGCATCCCTCGCGTCCCGCCCGCCATGACCTCTCGGCCAAATATGTTGACGAACGGCCCGCCCCTTTGGTGGAACGGCTGGCTACTCCCCAGATGACGCAGGCGCCTTTAGGGTAGATCCGGTTGGGAGGCAAGCCATGCCGGCCTTGGCGGGCGCTATCGGCGCTGAATGACGGCTTCCAGCCGTTTTCGGCCCATTTGCCGGAAGGAAATGAGGACTGCAAAGGGCCAGTTGCGGACGTTGATAATATCGTTTTCCCAGCGAAAACTGGGATCCATCAGCCCAAACCCACTAGCGGCACGATGTCCACCGGCCGGCCGTTGCGCCGCAGTTCGACAGTGATGCTTGGCTGGCCCGGCCCTGCATTGCCGATCGGGTCGCCTTGCCGCACATCATCCCCCACGGCGCCGTTCAGGCGCAGCAGGCCGGTGATCAGCGTTGTCCATCCGCCGCCATGATCGATGATGACGATCTGCCCATAGCCGCGATAAGGCCCCGCAAAGACGATGCGCCCCGCGGTCGGCGCCACGGCCAGAGCGTCGGGCCGGGTGGCTATGGTGAGCCCACGCGATCGGATGCCGCTTTCGGACACCTCGCCCATGCCTGTCACCAACTGTCCGATGACTGGCAGGCGATAGGGCGGCGCTGCGCCCAGGCTGCGTGAGCGTTGCGGCGCGGGAGCGCGGGCTTGATCGGGCCGGGCGGGGCGCGGCACGGGGCCGGACAAGGCCGCCAACCGGTCGCGCAGGTCACCCGCTTCCTCCAACTTGTCCATCAGGTCGACGATATCGCGCGCGCGCTCCCCCAGCGCGAGGGCGCGATCGCTCTCCAGATCGGCATTGGCCCGGTAATCCTGCGCGGCGATCCGCTTTTGCGCTTCCAGCGTCTGGAGCGCGGCTTGGCGCTGCTTCAAATCCCGCTGGCTCTGCGCGAGCGAATCCGCTGCCTGCTCCGCCGTTATCCGCAAGGCATGGCTGCGGTCCAGTTCTGCACGCAGCCCGGCAGTGCGTTCGCGGATGACGGGCAGCACCTGGCCCAGCACGGCGCGCATATGGATAGCATCGCTGATCGATCCGGGCTGGACCAGGGCGAGCGCCAGCGGCCGTTGCGCCATCATTTGCAAGGCGGCGGTCAGCCGGACCACGGGCTCCTGTTTCGCGGCGAGGCGGGCGGCCTGGGCGCGCTGGAGCCGGGCGATGATCGCGATGCGGGCCTGGGCGGCCTGGATGTCGGCTTCGGCCTGCTGGATGCGGGCGGCCATGGCGGCGGCGCGGCGGCGGGCCAGGTCGGCTTCGTCGCGGGCCATTGCGGCTTGCCGTTCGAGCCGTTCGGATCGTTCTCGCGCTTCGTTCGACTGGCGGCGTGCGGTCTTGAGGGCGGATTGTTCTTCGCCAAGGCTTGTGCCACCGGTGCCGGGCAGGATGATGGCTTGGCCATCGGCGGCGGGCAGACGCGAGGACGCGAGGGCCGCCGCCCCAGCGAGCAATGCCGCGATGATCGCCGTCCGTTTCACCTTTGCCCCCCGTCGGTTCCAGGCCTGGTACCGACTTTTCCTGATTAGGCGCTGTTCGGACGGAAGGAAAGAGTCCGCGCGGGAGCGTACGGGATGAGCATGGCTACCCCTCCCGATGATAGGGGTGCCCCGCCAGGATGGAGCAAGCCCGCCACAATTGCTCGGCCAGCATGGCGCGGGCCATCATATGGGGCCAGGTCATGGCCCCGAAAGCGATCAGCAGGTCGGCATTGTCGCGGTCCGCATCGTCGAAGCCATCCGCCGCGCCGATCAGGAAGCGACATTCGCGCTTTCCGGAATCGCGCCAGCCTTCGATCCGCCTGGCGAAATCCATGGAGTTAAGCTGGCGGCCCTTCTCGTCCAGCATCACCGTCACGCAAGCCGGCGGGGCGGGAGGCAGCTTGCCGCCCCGATCCGGCAGTTCGGTGATCTTGAACGGCATGGTCAG
>Ga0255338_1002749_pt1 | contig 23853 bp, 29 predicted proteins | sample MeOH1_35cm_T4_19_FD_203715 | JGI IMG/M metagenome (GOLD analysis project Ga0255338, IMG submission 203715) | Sandy soil microbial communities from University of British Columbia, Vancouver, Canada - MeOH1_35cm_T4_195 | ecosystem: Engineered > Artificial ecosystem > Sand microcosm > Unclassified ...
CGCGCGACGTGCTGGATACCTACGAGGCCGCCGGCTTCACCGTATTCGAGGACCCCAACCGCGCCGTGACCGCCATCGCCGCGATGGGCCGCTTCGGCAAGGCATTTGCCGGCAGGCCGCCGGCGTCACCCCCTGAGCTTGGAGCGGTCTCGCTCCCGGACCGGACGCCCAGCGAGGCGGAGGCCAAGCGCCTGCTCGCCGACGCCGGCATCTCCAGCACGCCCGAGCGCGCCTGTGCCGATGCGGACGCCGCCGTAGCCGCCGCCCGCGAGATCGGCTTCCCGGTAGTGATGAAGATCCTGTCGCCCGTCAGCTCACGGGCGGCGTGGAATGCATCATGGGTATCCAGCGCGACCCGACGTTCGGGCCGGTGGCGATGTTCGGCCTGGGCGGCGTGTTCGTGGAGATTCTGAAGGACGTGGTGTTCCACCGCTGCCCGTTCGGCGACGACGTGGCCGAGCAGATGATCCGGTCTATCAAGGGAGCCCCGTTACTGCTTGGCGCGCGAGGCCGGCCCGTGGCGGACGTTGCCGCACTGGCGAAGGCCTTGTCACGCCTCTCGGCCTTCGCGATGGCCGCGGGTCCGCGCCTGCAGTCGATCGACCTGAATCCGGTCATTGCCATGCCTGAAGGTCAAGGAGCGTTCGCGGTGGATGCGGTGATCGATTTGGAATAGGCAGGGCTCGGTCTGCACCAGGGCTCGGGAGGACCGCGCGGGAAACGTGAGAGAGCGGGGCTTGCGGTCTGGAAGCGCCGCTCGAATGCAACCGAAAAGCAGGTCCGACCCTGCGCCAGCGCAGCGACGATCGTGAGCTGCGCGACCTTGCTGAAGTACCCGAGCAAGGGCCATGGCAACGTTGCCACACCGAACGCCTGGGCCGCCTCGCGCACCCGCCCCCCTTAGCGGCGCAAAGCGATCCCAAGGGCTGTTTCACCAATAGTGCTTTTCCGCCCTTTGGAGTCTGTCTGCCCTCTGAGACCGGGCGTGTGTGTATGCCCTCGAACTCGCCAGCAGTTCCTACCGCCACTCCAGCCGAAAAAGGAGGCAATCGCCAAGCGCGGCTCAGAGGCCGCAGCCATCTACGGAAGCTGGCTCGCGGCTCCAAGTGAACATTCGAACGTCGGCTCCGCACGCGGAAACAGAAATTAGGGTTTCAAACGTAAAGTAGCGTGAAGCTCGGTCCAGAGCAACCGTTCGCGCGGCGTCGCTGCAAGCTCGACAGAACCGCTCGCGTGAGTGCTTTCCACATCCAGTTTCTCACGGCTCTCGTGCGCCTGGGAGCCCTCCAGTTCAGGCCATGATCGACTTGATTTCCAAGTACTCTCCAATTCCTTCCGGTCCGAACTCGCGGCCGTTGCCGGACTGTTTGTAGCCGCCGAAAGGCTAGCCGAGATCCGAACCGGCGCGGCGGCTGCAGGCCGACCAGGCCGTGGTCAAAAGCGGCAATGTGTTCAGTTCGCGCGCGCTGGATCACGTGCATGCCCTGTTGCAGCAAGCTGTGGCCGGTACCGCCGGCAAGGCGCTGGCACGCACGCTGGGCAACACGCTGCTGGACCAGCCCACGCGGGGCGAGGCGCTCGACATATGGGGATCAAGGTCGGTGATGCTCCGCGCGAAAGCGTGGTCTTGCGGGCACGCCGCTATCTGCAGCATCACCTGGCAGAACCCTACGATCTGGGCCGCTTGGCCGCCGTGGCGTCTACCAGCGAACGCACCTTGCTGCGGCACTTCATGAAATCCGTCGGCATGCCGCCGCTGAAGTTCCTGCATCGCCTGCGCGCCGAACGCGCCTGCCATTTGCTGGAAGTGACCACGCTGAGCCTGACTGCCATTGCCGAGCAATGCGGCTACCAGGATATATCGGCCTTTCGCAAGCTGGTGCGCCACCATACTGGCCTGCCGCCCAGCGCCCATAGGCGTGCCCATTCGGTGCGCGCCGAATTGCGCTCGGGCTGATCGGGTATTCCCACGCGATCTGCAGTGGGAAGTGAGTGGCCGGTTTGGCCGATGAGCCGCCGTTGGCCCGCACGGTGGTGGACGGTTCTTCCCGACCCTCTAGCCGCTCACGCTTTCTGTCCCTACGACGGCCTTTTCAGCAAAGCGGACATTCAGCCCGCTCACTGGAGCAGCACAACCTTCCCCAATCCCCTGGGAGCCCTTCCCGTTGGGTGATGCCTCCTTCACGAAACGGGCTGCGCCAGCGGAAACGTCCAACGGACGTCCAGGATCTCCGCATGAGGGAGATAGAACCGCACCATGTAGTTCCATCGGCTCTGGTGCAAATAGCGAAGGCGGGCGAAGAGCGTTCCGCTTGCAGTGCACTTCAGCGAACGGAGAGTACCGCCGTCCAGACAGCAGGCGCAGTGGTATCTTTGAGGCGCAGCTTTGTGAGGTTGAACTGACCTTTTCAAATGCGATGCATCAGTTCGATGCCGGAGAGCGTAACGGCCGCATTCCTGAAGCGCTTGAAGCCAAGCATCGCATTGGACTTGATGTTGCGATGATCCTGCTCGATCAAGTTGTTCAAGTACTTCGACGATCGCAACGTGGTGTCCTCGGGCAGCAACTCCTCAGTCTTCATTTCGCGCGCCGCGCGGTGAGACGCCGCGTAGCCGTCCAGCGCGATAGTTTTCGGAGCGAGCCCTTGACTCTTGATCGCCTTTGCGAAGAAGGCTTTGGCTGCAGCCACATCGCGCTTGGCGCTGAGCCGGAAGTCGACCGTCTTTCCCGCTCGATCAACTGCACGGTAAAGATAGACCCATTTGCCACGGATTTTCACATACGTCTCGTCGACTCGCCATGAACGACCAGCGGATCTCGCAAACCGATCCCAGCGCTTCACGAACTCCGGCGTGAAGCGTTTGACCCAGCGCATGATTGTCGTGTGCGAAAGCGACGGGCCGCGCTCGGCCATCATTTCAACGAGGTCTCGAAGGCTGAGCTTGTAACGCAGGTACCAACGCACGCACAGGACGATGACTTCGCGGTCAAAGTGCCGCCCGTTGAACAACCAGTCGATGTCTCTCAGCGTACTCATTGCGGGCTCGCGCTCGTCAAAAACCCGAGCGTAACCCACCGGCCCCTCCGATTTGCACCAGAGCCGCGACAACTACCTTGACGCGCGCCGCCCCGAACAGGTCGCTGGCATCCAGGTCAACGCCTGCCAAGAACCCGCCGTGCCCCAACTTCGGCGTGCCCGTGCCGTTACCGCCAATTCAGGAGTCGCTCGCCCACAACTTGCTCAACGATAGACGCTTGCAGGCGATCACGCGAGCTTTTGAGCGGGTCACGATCGGGAGTATTTGCCATCCAACCCTTGAAGGTTACGAACGCCATGGGTTCGATCGTTCTCATCCGCGCCATGCGTCCTGTTACGGAAACGATAGGCACACTGAAAGGCCTTGCCCCTAGGAGCACGCTTGCCCGCTTTGCCTGGACCGCCCAGAAGTCTTCCTCGTCATCGGTAAGTCTAAGTGGATGGGGATCCTCATCGCCGTGCTCGCGACGAATGATGTCGACCTCAAAGCCTTTCGCATTTACTGCCGTGAAGGGTTGATCCTCGCGAAGCTCGAAAGTGTTGTCGACCTTGCGCAACGCGCCAAGCATCGACGTGTCCATCTCCTTCATTTGAGAAACGAATTGGAGACGTTTTCGGGTATCCCAGAGCAAGTCAACATCGCGCGTCGCGAGCGCGCGTTCCTGGAAACGGATCCCGGCCGCCGCCTCGTAGGCATATAGGGCGTGCGTACCAACGACTATGAAATGCTCGGAGATCTCGAGGCGGTCCAACATGTTCAGAATGCCCACCAGAATGTCCGGCGCGCGCCCCACGTGTACGGCGCGATTGATGCGTTGATGCTTCTCGAGCTCGTCCTTAAGTGACTTGAGGCGGCTTTCCGCAGACTCCTTCCGCTTGGTGAATTTCGCGTAGATGCCCTCGGTCTCTTTGGACCGAGGGCCCAAGCTCTTCTGGCTACCGTCGGCTCCAGTTCGGATGAGGTATTCGTGGCCTTTTACGGTTCGCCAGACCATGCCGCCGCGGACCTCCGCCGCTTTCTTCCGGGCGGCCTCCCAAGCCTCAAAAACTGCCTTGGCATCGATATACTGCCGAAGGGCATCTTCACTAAGTTCGAGCCACGGTTCCATGGTTTCAAAGTAAAAAGACGATTTCCGGATTTTACTTTGAAACTGGGCTCCAGACGCCACTCCTCTGGCCTGAGCCCGCCAAAAAAGTGGCGCAACAGTAACATTTGAGTCGAGTTGGCCCCGCGTTTTCAACAGATTTTGTTAACGGGTAGCCAGCGTAACTCTTTCTCCATCGTTGTCCTGGTATCCCGAGGCAGACCTGTGCCGAATCTCGCCGCTCGCTCGCTCACGCGGCGCCGCCGACATCTGACGCCTGGCGAAGCAGTACTGGTGGCAGGATACTTAACGCATCCAAAGGCAGCCGCTCATGCGCAAAAAGCCGATGTGCAGCGCCAGGCCCAGCTTCATCGTTGGGCCGCGCCGTCGTCCGATCAGTTCGTGCTCGGCGCGGCTGTATGTGAAGAACGTCTGCAATTCGAAACTGCTGAGTTCACGCGGCACCTCGTGCGCGCCCAAATAAGTGCTCTGCCAGCCTTGCATCTCGTGCGCCTCCCGTCCATTGGGGCGAACACGATACGCCAAGCAAAGGCAAACAGCAAACCTCAAAAAATCAATAACTTACACATGAGCAGCCGCGTCGCTGCTGGGCTTGCGAACCGTCGCATGTCGAGTAGCGCAAGGGAATCGCACCCTCACGCCCTCACAGATCCGGACATGAACCTCTCGATTCATCCGGCTCCTATCGTCCAACCGTGGTCTCCATGGCCCAGTGCGCAAATAAGCCGGGCTGCCGAGACTTGACGTCTTTCAGCCATGCCGCTGCACGCACCTTCCGAGCGCGGAGGTGTTTGTATTTCCTTTGGGCCCAGCGGACCAGCGCGGCATCGACCGCAAGTAGCACCTGCCCCAGCGCAGACCGATAAAATCGACCGTAGTAATGAATCCAACCCCGCAAAGTCGGACGGGTTCGGTCCGCCAACTCAGTCAGACTCAGGTCATGGCGGTGCAATACACTGCGGCGACGCAGCTCCTGCCGCATCGCCTTCGCAGCCTTGTTGCTGACCGCAGGCAAGAAGCCGACCGACAACTTGCCCACCCGATTCGGGGTAGTCGTACTTTACGTGCGAAATCTGGCGGTTTGATCCTGAAAATCCATGTGGATCAATGACTTGCGAGATCACCGAATGGGAGAATGCCCGGGAACCGTCAAGCCTTACAGCAAGCGGCTCTCCACGTTACTACCGCCAGATTTTACTGGGATGGACCCGACGCCTCCCTTCGGGGGACACTGGGGAACTCACACCGGACGTCTGGAGGTTCATCATGGAAATCGATATGCTCGGCATTGATCTCGCGAAGCAGGTCTTCCAACTCCACGGAGCCGATCGTCGCGGGCAAGCAGTACACCGGGCGAAGGTCTCCCGCGGTTCGTTGTTCGAAGCCGTGCGCAGCCTCAAGCCGAGGGTAGTGGTCATGGAAGCGTGCAGCACGGCGCATCACTGGGCACGACGTTTTCAGTCACTGGGCATCGAAGTCCGGCTGATCAGCCCGCAATATGTCGCCCCGTTCGTCAAGACGAACAAGAACGACCGCAATGATGCGGAGGCGATCGTCGAAGCTGCGAGTCGGCCGGCCATGCGCTTCGTCACGGTCAAATCGGTCGAGCAGCAGGATATCCAGGCGGCGCACCGCATGCGTGCCATCCTGCTGCGCCACCGCACCGCGCTGATCAATCAGATGCGTGGCTTGCTCGGAGAGCGCGGCCATGCCATTGCCCGATCGCCGGAAGCCTTCAAGCGCGCGATCCCGGAACTGCTGCGCACGAGCGGCGACGAACTGACCGCGTTTGCCAGACACTGCTCACGGAGCTTCTGCAGCACCTGAGCGCGATTGAGGACCGGATTCACCTCATCGAAGCTTCGATCCAGACGTTCATGAAGCAGTCTGCGTTGTGCAAGAAGATCGCCGAAGTGCCCGGCATCGGTCCGATTACCGCCACGGCGATCGTCGCATCAATCGGTGATGCCACACAATTCCGGAATGGTCGGCATCTTGCCGCCTGGCTGGGCCTCGTGCCACGGCAATACTCGTCCGGAGGCAAATCACGCCTGCAGGGCATCAGCCGGCGCGGCGACACGTACTTGCGCACATTGCTGATTCACGGTGCGCGAGCGGTGCTCAGATACGTGAAAAGCAAGACTGACGCCCACAGTATCTGGCTGCAGCACTTGATCGCCCGGCGCGGGTACAACTGCACCGCGGTCGCGCTGGCCAACAAGAATGCACGGATCATTCAGGCACTGCTCAGCAGTAACGCAAGCTACCTTCCGCGAGGCGCGGCCGTATAGGCGCACAGAACGACTTCAAAGGAGAGTATACCCACCCTGGTTTGCGAAGCTTCTCTAAAGCGATGACGAAATTGGTTGAACCAGCATCCTGAAGCCTGTTTTTCGTGCCGGCTGCCGTTTCCGGCGAGCCGCGATTTTGCTAAGGACGGGGTGCGCGGATCTCATCGAGGCTGCGGGCGTGCTTCGGCTATCGTCCAAGTGCAAGCCGAATACATGCATGCAGACCGTTTCGACATCACGAACAAGAAGCTTGCAAAAGGCGTCGGGTCCATACATGCACGATTCGGACGATTACCCCAACTGGCCCGATGGCGGCATGAAGAAAGACTGCGGCACGTCCGGGTAGGCAGCGGCGTGGATCACCAGTGATCTGGCGAGCACATTGCAGAACTGCCAGATCATCCCCGGCGCCGGCAGCGGCCAACTAAGCGGGTCGAACATGGTGTCGGCCTCGGCCTCGGCCCGCATGAACTTCACCAGGCGCGCGCCTGCGGCCGGCGCGAAGCCATCCGCCCATTCGTCGGCCGTCTCCTGCATCCACTGGGGGTCACCGCCGGCGTAGGCCAGCACGTCGGCGAAGTAGACCACGAAACGCACCGGGCCGAACGTGATCCCGATCGCCTCGATGCCGCCGTCTAGCGGCGCCGGCTCCGTGATGCCGACGAAGGTCGGATCGTTCGCCGGCTGGCCCGCAAACAGATCGACCAACAGCGCCGGCGTGATGTCGTGGTGCATACAGTCCCGTCTCAAAGTAAATGGGATTCCAGCCCCCGACGAACGTAGACCGAAATGAATGTGTCACCGTTGCGACAGTAAATCTGTCAACACGTCAGGCGATCTCCGTCGATTCCGCTCCAGACCCTTACTGGATAAGCGTTTGCGGGCCGCGAAACAAATTTGTCACTAGGAAGCTGGGACCAGGCCCGACCAAGGGCAGAGAACGGCCAGAAGCGGCCGGCCGACATCCCGGGCCAATCTGGGCACCATGCTCGACCGAGGATGCGTTACAGTACCCAATGCCACGCGTGGACATAGCCGCGAATCCAGATGAACAGTGTGCCCCTTACGGTCAAAGAGACAATAGCCCCGACGTTCTGGCGCGATGAAACGCTGCCGTTTATCGAGGCTCGTTCAATACAGGGCGGTCGCCAGGTTTGCTATGCAAAACACGCGCATGACACGTTCTCAATCGGTGCGATCACGGGCGGCCGCAGTACGTATCTCAACGGGAGAGTCCAGGAGCACGTGGGTGCCGGCGCAGTGGTTGTCATCAACCCGGAAGATGTCCACGCCTGCAATCCGATCGACAATCAGCCATGGTCGTATCGCATGTTCTATGTGAACGTTTCTTGGCTGATGGACCTTCAGCATGAACTCGGTTTCAGTCACAACTGCGGCTTTCGTGCGTTTTCGACCACCATGACGACTCGGCCTGACCTGTATGCTGGGTTGAATCGCCTATACGCCGTATGCACCGACGAGCACGCAGACCATCTGAAAAAGCATAGTGCGGCGCTCACCTTCTTTTCGGAAGTGCAGCAAACGCTGAGCCCGGCTCCTGCATTGACTGGGAGCCCAAATCGAAAGCTCGTCCGCGCGGCGGAATACATACGAGAAAACTGCACGCGCTCGCTGAAGCTGGCGGAGATTTGTGCAGCAGCAGATCTCTCTGCCTCCTATCTGATCCGCTCTTTTAAGGATCGCTACGGCATGACGCCTCACGCGTACCTTATCAATTGCCGTATCGAATACAGCCGGTCAGAACTCAGGCGGGGGCGAGCCATCGCCGACGTCGCCATTGAAGCGGGATTCTCTGATCAGGCCCACCTGCAACGAACTTTCCGGCAATTTGTGGCGGCCACGCCTCGCCAGTATCGTGGTTGAGCCCCAGGGCGTGGCCGAGCCAGCCGCCTATGCCTGAAGCAGGTAGACGGCGCTGCCCGCAAGCAACAGCGCCATCAGGCGATTGAATAGCCGGACCCGCTTGGGGTCGCTCAAGTATTGACGCAAAAATGATCCTGCATATGCCCAGCAGGCAATCGATCCATAGCAGATCACGAAATAGACTACCGTGAACTGCCAGACCAACACGCGGTCGCCGTTTGCTGCGTATGCCCCCATGCCCGCAAGGGATGCTAGCCATGCTTTCGGATTCAGCCACTGCATCGCTGCTCCGGAGAGCAACGACGGACCTTTTGTTGCCTCCTCCGCTCCGAGTCGCCCGTCATCGACGGCGAGCTTGTAGGCCATGTAAAACAGAAACGTTACCCCGGCCCACTGAATTGACTTTGTCAGATACGGCCAATGACTCTGGATTTCGTGTAATCCCAACCCGGTCAGCAAGAGCAACAACGTAAAACCAAAGGTCGCTCCCGTAACATGCCGCATGCTGGCACGTAGTCCATGCTGAGCGCCTGTACTCAACGCAACGATGTTGACGGGCCCGGGAGAAATCGATGCAGCCAGGGCAAAGGCGCTCATGGAAAGAAGATGGCTCATCTATTGCCTTCGATACGCTCGTTGGGAAATCACAGAGTCCGAAGGTATAGCGGGATGGGACCGCACGTATTGAAGAAAATTACCCTTTGCTTTCCGTAGACCGACCGCTTTTTGCAACTGTGGCAGTCCGTTTCGGGTCGGAAACGGTCCTCGGCCCGCGCGACGCGTGTGTACAGAGATAAGTCTTCTTATCCTTGTACTATCATTTCGGTACGAAACTCGCTTTCGTCGACATGCCCCGACACCTGCCCACGCCAGAAGGCTTCCCGGACACCGCTGCCCTGAAGTAGTCGTCCGCTGGATTGCGGTGAGATTGTCTTATCCGTATGCAACCTGTCCTTATGGATCACGGGAACTTTAGTCGCGGATGCCATGGTGACCGGAGCCCCCGGAGGACAGGATAAGGAGTTGGCCGTTGCGACCAACTCCTTTTTCAAGGACTGAAGCGCCTTGATATGGGCATCGATTTGTCCGATCTTGGCGCTCAAGCGTTGCTCTATCTCGGCCCGGCCAAACCTGCCGTCAATCAATTGCGGGATGATTTCCCGAATCTCGGCTAGCGAGAACCCGAGCGTTTGCGCGCTACGGATGAATTGAATGTGCCGAACGGCCTGGGTGTCGTATGAACGATAGCCATTGTCCAGCCGAGCGGGAGGCGCCAACAGTCCCACCTTTTCGTAGTGACGCAGGGTATCTGTAGTCGTGCCAACTGCCTTCGCCAACTCGCTGATGTTCACCTGTGGCCCCCGTCAAACGCGAGTCCCTGATTTGTCTTGACCTTGGAGTATACACCAAGGTTTAAGGTGCTCGCGGGATGCACTCCACAGGATCCCGGAACCATCGACAAAGGTGACGCCATGTTTCGTACGCTAGTTCTTCTACTGCTCTCTGCTATTGCCATGCCTGCTATCGCCGACAATGGCTCGGCACCAGGCAGCCCATCGACTTCGAGCCAACCCAAGGTAGCTTTTGCGATCATCAGAACCGCGGAGCTATCCGTTGCCGAGGCTTTGGTCTACTCCGGCGGGAGCTTCACGCGCAAGGTGAGCAATAACTTCTCCGCGTTCCTGGTGAAACACGGCACTGACACGCTGCTGTTTGACGCAGGGCTCGGCTCGAAGGTGGCCGATCAATATCGGCAAGATATGCCTTGGTGGCAAAGCCTGTTTTTCAAGTACGAGAATCCGGTGAACCCGGTGATCGACCAGCTATTGCGCGCCGGCATGGAGCCCGTTCAAACGATTATCCTGAGCCACAGTCACTGGGATCATGCCAGCGGCATTAGCGACTTCCCGAATGCCACGGTGCTGGTGCATCCCGCGGAGCTGTTGGTGATCAGGCGCCCTACCGATGGCGTCGGCGGCAGTTGGCCCTCGCAAGTCAGCGCGCAATCGATCAAATGGAAAAGCCTGGCATTCGAACCGGTATCATACAAAGGGTTCGCGAACAGCCGGGATCTCTATGGAGACGGCACGGTCGTGCTCGTTCCTCTTCTCGGCCATACCCCCGGTTCGATCGGCATGTTCATCTCTGTCGACTCCGGTGCACAGTACTTCCTGGTGGGCGATGCAGTCTGGAATGCGAAGGCGTTGAAGCTGGGCAGCCCGAAGTTCTGGGCAGCACGTTGGTTGGTGGATGGCGACATTGAACAAACCCAGGATGCCGTGGATCAGATTCGCGCGCTGGCGGGCAGGCATCCGGATATTGTCGTGGTTCCGGCGCACGATGGGCCGGTACAGACGTCACTGGGATACTTTCCAGCCTGGGTGGAATGAGGTGACGTTCAGGCCGGCGCCTTCCCCATTGCGTGCAGACTCTCCTGACGCCCGCATCAGGCACTGCTAAGCGACTCGATGGCCAACGCCAGCTTGGCCACCGCAGCCCCGATCTCCTCCTCGCTGACCCCGCCGTAGCCCAGCACCAGGCCGTTGCGCGAGCGCAGGGGTCTGCCGAGCCTGGTTACATGCCCTGCGGCGACGTGGGCAATATGGACGAATGCCCTGGGCGCGATTCCTCCGACCGGTCGCGCCATACGTACCGTCAGTTCCCGTTCTACACCCTTACCCAACACAGCGCATCTTCGCGTCATGACTCAAGGCAGGAGCCGGATGCGGTAGCTCTGCACGTACGGATCTGTGCGGGGGGCGGGGGGCAACCTCCGTCCCTACCGCGATCCCCAAGTCGGGATGGTCGGTGGTGACGCGCTGCGTCCGCGCAGTTCCTGCCGGAAAGCCTGCAGCACCGCGGCAGGCGCGCCCATGCTGCCTTTGCGCACCAGGCTATAGAGCTTGTTGAGGGTCGGCCGGGATTCGTAAATATCTGAAGCTTAAGATATTCGCGAATCCCGGCGATCCCCCAAAACGCACCAGAAAGCCCGAAGAACTACCGTGCCCACTAGGGGTAGTCGTACTTTACGTGCGAAATCTGGCGGTTTGATCCTGAAAATCCATGTGGATCAATGACTTGCGAGATCACCGAATGGGAGAATGCCCGGGAACCGTCAAGCCTTACAGCAAGCGGCTCTCCACGTTACTACCGCCAGATTTTGCACGATTCGGACGATTACCCCACTCTGTAGTCATAGCTACCAGCCAATAGCACGGGAATTGCCGCGCACTGCGAAAGTCGCCACTGCCAACTGATCGGCGAAGGTGTTCCCGCCGCGGGCGATTTTGATTCGCTCTGGCGTGACCGCTCAAAAGTATTGGGCTTCGCCCTCTTCCATGTGGGTGCCATCCGCCCTCATTGCGAGTTGGGAGGCTTTGGCCGCGTGGGTGGCGGCCTGCTCGAGCAGGGGCGCGTGCGCCTTTGGGACAACGAGCATCGTCAACCCCAGTCCTTCCAGCGCGCGTAGTGCGTGCTCCAGATTCACCCCTTTGCCGTTCTCCAGCTTGGACAGCATGCCGACGGAAACGCAGCAATGCCTGGCCGCCTGGTCGATTGGCATCCCCTCGGCAACCCGCGTCGCCCGAATGCGATCACCCAGTTGGTCGATGGTGCGGATGGCAGCCCGCGATGGTGGCGCGGCATCGGCTAGCGGTCGTGGCATTGGGGGAGGTCCGGAGATATGGGAGACTGGGAGATCCAGCACTGGGGTTGCTCCCTCGGTTATTTCACTATCGTGAAAGTATATCAAACGCCGCGCCCTCGCCTGCACCGCCGCCAGCTCAGCGCGCAATTTCCGCGAGCGCCTGCTCGGCATTCTGGCTGGTCGATCTCCCGCAGTGCGCCGCGCTCGGTAGCGCTGGCCCGCTCCTGCGCGATGGATACCTGATCGCGAGTACGCTCCAACTCCGTCGAGAATTGGGTACGCAACTCCTGCAACTGCCGCTCAAGCGCCTCGATCTGACGGGTTCCCGCCTCGTAACGCGCCGGCACGGGGCCGTGTGGGCCTGGCGCTCGGCCTCCAGTTCGCCCTGTGGCGCCGCGCGCGCCTAGTTGCGCTGCGCTTCCGCCTGCCAATTCGCAGGTGGCCGCCTCGTTGGCAGCCTGCCAGATCAACTGCACCCCCTCGGCCGCAATTAACTTGAGCGTGTCCGGCAACCGGGGGGGCGATGGTCATGCGCATCTTGTCGCGCAGGTCCCTCCGGAACTGCGCCACCCTTCTACTACAGCAGATGTCGGACATCGGCTTATTGCCGCTTGCCCCCAACGGGAAAATACTCTAATCACAACGATCCGACGGAGACCTGCCATGGCCAACAAGAATGTGAACGTAGTTCCACACGGCGACAAATGTGGCGTGATTCGCGAAGGTGCTCCTCAGCCGTCCTCCGAGCATGACGCGCAGGGCAGGAGGAGGCCGTCTCCGTGGGCACATCCCAGCCGAAGCGAGAAAAGGTCGAATTGCTGGTCCACTGGCGCGAAGGGCAGATCCGCATGCGCAGCGGCTACGGGCACGATCCCCGCGACGTGAAAGGCTAGTTCCTAGTCGTGGCCAAGTCGGCACCTGCCAACGCGCGCGACCTTGAGCGGTATCGCCAGAAGCGTGACTTCACCGCCACCGCGGAGCCGAGCGGCCAAGAGTCCTCCGCGGCCAGCGCCGGCGGCGCGTTGAGCTTTGTCGTGCAGAAGCATGCGGCTCGCCGGCTCCACTACGACTTTCGACTCGAACTGGAAGGTACCCTCAAGAGTTGGGCGGTGCCGAAGGGGCCGAGCCTGGACCCGGCCGATAAACGCATGGCGGTACACGTCGAAGACCATCCTCTCGACTATGGGAGGTTCGAAGGGATAATCCCGCCCAAACAGTATGGGGCCGGCACCGTCATCATTTGGGATCGTGGCACGTGGCTGCCCGTTGGTGATCCCCTGGCGGGGTACCGCGACGGCAAGCTGAAGTTCGAACTGCAAGGTGAAAAGCTGCACGGCCTTTGGACATTAGTGAAGATGCACGGCCGCGGCGATGAGCGCCCCGAACCGTGGCTCCTGATCAAGGAACGGGATGCGTTTGCACGCCCGGCGGCAGAGTACGAGATCACGGCAGCCCTGCCGGACAGCGTGCTGACCAATGCGAGCATGCGCTCGCGCGCCGGCGCTCCAGCAAAGGCCACTTCGCCCAGACGGCGCAGCGTACCCCCAACGCAGGACCGCCCGGCACTTCCAGCGGGTGCGCGCCCTGCCCCCCTGCCCCTTGGCTTGGCGCCGCAGCTCGCCACGCTGGCCACTGCGGTACCGCGCAATGCCCAACTATGGGCCTATGAAATCAAGTTCGATGGCTATCGGTTGTTGGCGCGAGTCGACGGCGACGACGTTCGTCCTTTTACAAGAAATGGCCATGACTGGACCTCGCGCCTCAAATCGCTTGCGGCGGAGATACCCGCTCTTGGCCTTGGCTCCGCGAGGCTGGATGGGGAGATCGTGATACTAGGCGACAAGGGCACCACGGACTTCCAAGCGCTGCAGAACGCCTTTGACAGATCACGGGTAGAGGACATCCAGTTTTTCGTCTTCGACCTTCCCTTCTTACGGGACCACGATCTTCGGCAGGTCCCGTTGGCCGAACGCAGGGGGCTGCTAAAATCGGTGCTGGCCATACCGGAGGCCTCGCGCGTCAGGTACAGCGAGGCCTTTGAGGGTTCTCCAGACGACCTTCTTGCCGCTGCCTGCCAGATGGGTCTGGAAGGGCTAATTGGGAAGCGCGTCGACGCGCCCTACGTCTCGGCCCGAGCGCCGAGCTGGATCAAGCTCAAATGCACCAAACGCCAAGAATTCGTCATCTGCGGATTCACGGCGCCGAAGGGAAGCCGGCATGGCCTCGGCGCGCTCCTGCTTGGCGTGCACGACGAAGCCGGCAAGCTGTGCTATGTGGGCAGCGTTGGCAGCGGTCTCGATTCGCGCATGCTTACGAAGCTGCTCGCAATGCTGATCGAACTGGAAGTGCCATCCTGTCCCTTCGAGAAGCCGCCCCCTCGATTGATGGGCCGATGGGTCCGACCGAAGTTGGTGGCTGAAGTCTCATTCGCCGAGTGGACCAAAGAGGGTCGAGTGCGGCATGCGGTCTTCCATGCCCTGCGCACGGACAAGGAGCCGGGCAGCGTGACGCGGGAGCGGCCTGTGGCGGTGGAGCCACCGCGGCCACGCCCGGCTCGCTCGGTGAAGGTCACCAATGCGGAACGCGTGATTGATCCAACGACCGGGCTGACGAAGGGCGACCTGGTCGGCTACTACGAAGCCATCGCGCCGCATCTGCTTCCCCATCTGCGCGGGCGCCCCGTAGCTTTGCTGCGGGGCCCCACCGGGATTGGTGGGGAGCTGTTTTTCCAGAAGCACGCTGAGGCGAGCAAGATCCCGGGCATGACGTTACTGGATCCTTCGCTCTGGGAAGGCCATCCGGCACTACTCGAGGTCCCACGCGAGACCGCGATCGCGAGTGCGGCGCAACTCAATGTGATCGAGTTCCACACCTGGAATGCGACCAAGCGCAACATCGATAAGCCCGATCGAATCATCTTCGACCTGGACCCCGGCGAGGGCGTGCCCTGGCAGCACATGCTGGATGCCGCCATGCTAACGAAGACAATGCTAGATGAGCTTGGCCTGGTGAGCTTTCTCAAAACCAGCGGAGGCAAGGGCCTGCATGTCGTCGTGCCAGTCGCGCCCAGTCTGCCGTGGAACACCGTGAAGACGTTTTCACAGGATGTCGTTCGCCATATCGCCCGAACCATTCCGCAGCGCTTCGTCTCTAAAAGCGGGCCACGCAATCGGATAGGAAAGATCTTCATCGACTACCTGCGCAACGGGCACGGCGCGACGACAGCATCCGCATTCTCGGCCCGCGCCAGGCCCGGCCTTGGGGTCTCTATGCCTGTAGCCTGGGAAGAGTTGACGCAGCTGACAGGAAGCGATCAGTGGACGATCCGGACTGCGGTGCAGCGTGTCGAAGCGGTTGGCTATGTCGATCCGTGGGCCGGATATTCTGATACCGGGAAGACGCAACAACTGAGTCCTGCCATCCAGAAAATGGCTGGATAGGCGGGACGGATGTGTGGAGGCATTTTTATGACAAACCTGGAGACTTTTCCTGCTGCGGAGCGTGAAGCCTTTGCCAACGCCTGCCGACGACACGGATTCATCGCGGCAGATTTCCAGGTGCTGGATAGCCGGGAAGAGAGCGGCATACGTATGGTCAGCGTCCTACGGCCCGAGACTGGCGTATCTCTGTTGTACGCCGGCGGCAGAGGCAACTGCTGGTCGGTGGCATTCGAGCATGATCTCGAGGCAGACGCCTTTGGCCCGGCACCGGAGTGACATGGCTTGCCCGCAACTGACTTGGGCTAGATCACGGTGCCGGAGTGCTCTTCAGGACCGAGACAATATGGTCCAGGGCAATCTCGACCTCGTCATCGAGGGCCACGCTACCGAACTTGTCCATCGGGCTGCCGCCACGAGCGATGCCGAACACAACGGCTTCCCACGCACCCGATGCCGCCGCCCCGGCAGTCAGGCGTAGATCGAACTCCACTGCCGCGTCGACACGACTGCACACCGCCACCAGGTCGCCAGCTGCCGGGCGAAGCGCACCGATGGCGACCACATCGCCCAGTAGGGTCTCGCCCGCCCCGGCGAACTCTTCTTCACGCATTGTCATCCTCCAACTTTTCTCCATGTAGGCGAGATCCACGCCAGGCGCCCGCTCTGAAAGATACCAATAAAGCATATTCCAGTTGCGTGTCAGAATTTTTCCGACCACTGTATAAATATACAGTAAACTGGATTTTAGCTTCTGACCACAAAACCATGGCCACGCTCGCCCCTGAAACCATCCATCCCGCCTTGTGGCGTGCCTCGCAACTGGCACGCGGGAACGGCCGCACCCTCGCCACCGGCTACGCGCCGCTGACGCGGGAGTTGCCTGGAGGCGGCTGGCCGGTCGGAACGCTGGTGGAGTTGTTACTTCAGCAAGCAGGAGTGGGAGAGCTTCGCTTGCTGCGCCCCGCCCTGCTGGCCGCCGGCAAACGCCCCATCGCGCTGCTGGCGCCGCCGCACGCACCCCAGGCGCTGGCCGTGGCCAACTGGGGTATCCCACCTGAGCGACTGCTTTGGATCCGTGCCGAGCGGACCGCCGATGTGCTTTGGGCCGCCGAGCAACTGCTGCGCGCGGGTACCTGTGGCGCCCTCCTGCTCTGGCAGAAACATGCCCGAAATGACGCCCTACGCCGCCTGCACCTAGCCGCCCAGACCAGCGAGACGCTGTTCTGCATGATGCGGCCCCAGGCCTGCGCGCGTGATGCTTCCCCGGCGCCGTTGCGGATCAGCGTTACGCCGGCGGCCGGCGGGGTCGAACTCACTTTTCTCAAGCGGCGCGGGCCGCAGCAGGACAAGCCGTTGCTCGTCCCGTTGGAGCCCTCGCCCGTCCTGCTTCACCGCCATGCTGCGCCTCTGGATTTGCCTGCACCTCTCGTCCCTGCCACTCGAAGTCTTCCGGCCGAATTGGTCCACTGAGTTGGCTGTGGCGGTGTTGGACAAGGAACGCGTGCACCTCGCTTCGCGCCTGGCGGCGGAGGCTGGCGTCCGCCCGCAGATGCGCTGCGGCGGTGTGCTAACCATACGGACCAGGTGAGCTACAACAATCCGTTCAACGGCTTGCGCCATCGTGCCGCCAATGCTTGCACGACCACTGCTGGTGCAGCAACCACCTGCCGCGAAGTCTGGCAACTGCCGTTGGGCGGGCTGACGCTGGCGTGGAATGGGTCTCCGTTTGTCACGCCCAGCACATATAGCGTGAATTTTTCGGTGAACAAGCTTGGCAGCAACTAAGCGTCCTGCGCAGGCCTGTTCGGGTGGTGTGGTTGGCACCGGCTCATGACGGGCCGGTGCCAACTCATGTCGATTCTATGAGCACCTAACCGAAACCCCTTCTGTTGACGTGTTCGGTTGGTCCCACGGTTGCTGGGGGTGCGGACAGTTTCTTGGACTGATTCAGGTTGCGATTCCAAGGTGGCGCCGGTATTCGACCGGGCTCATTGCACCCAGCGACAACTTGATGCGCCGCTCGTTGTACCACTGGATGTAAGAGTTTAGCTCGTGCATGAATCCTTCTACCGTCGTGCCAGCCCAGTTGCGACAGTAGTACATCTCATTCTTCAGGCGACCGAAGAAGCCTTCGCAGGCAGCGTTGTCAGGTGAGCAGCCCTTTCGCGACATGGAACGGATGAGACCAGCCGCCTTGATGCGTTGCAGCCATCCCGGCCAACGATAGTGCGAGCCCCTGTCACTGTGTACTACGGGGCTGTCGCCATCGGTGAGCGTGGTGATGGCACCATCGAGCATGCTATTGACCAATTGCGCGTCAGGCCTCGTGCCGATAGACCAACTCACAACCTTGCCGTCAAAGCAATCGATCATGGGCGATAGGTACACCTTGCCAACTGGTAGCTGGAATTCGGTGATGTCCGTCAGCCATTTTTGATTTGGCGCCTGCGAATGGAAATCCCTGGCAATCAGGTTCTCGGGGGCAGCGCCAATCTCCCCGCTGTAGGAGCTATACCGGCGACGAGGTCGATGGACAGTAAGCTGCTCCTCCGCCATCAATCTGCGCACAACTTTCTCAGAGATCCGTATATCGCGCTGGCGCAGCATCGCGTGGATACGGCGGTACCCGTAACAGCGATGGTTGCCATCAAAGATTTCGACCATGGCGTTACGTACCTCGCCATATTTATCGGCCAGTCCTACTCTTGTCTTGTGATAGAAGTAGCTACTGCGCGCAAGCCCGACGATGCGAAGAAGTTCAGACAACGGATACGTAGCTTTCAAGGCATCAACCACCTGTGTCTTCTCCCTGTTTGTCAGGGTCAGGGAGTTGATGCCTTGGTCTTTTTTTATTAGATCGCCCGCCTGCGCCAGGATGTCGCGCTCAAGTTGCAGCTGTCGTACCTGCTGTTCGAGCTGCGCGATTTTTTCCAGCAACGCCGCATGCTCGTCTTCAGGCGAGGCCAATTTACGTTTTCGCATAGATCGATATGCCTCGTCTCCGAGCAGTTGATCTTTCCACTTGTACAGCATCGGTCGGCTTACTCCAACCTTTTTCGCTACATCCAGCGCTGCGCCACGGCGGGCGCAAAGGTCAGTGACTGCCTGACGTCTCTGGTCGGGAGCAAACGGTGCACCGGTGTTTGTGCTTGTGACCATGCGGCGCGAACCAGGGCGCAGTTCCTCAATCCAGCAGCGAAGCATTTCGGTGCTTGGATATCCGAGGGCTCTCCGGCTGCCAGCCAGAGAGCAGCCGTGGCCGAAGTAGTGATCCACCGCCGCGCGCTTTTGCTCCAGCGTGTATCTTGGCTTCGGAAGGCGGCGCTTGGGCAAGTCACCCTTGGCTTGGTAGATGTCGACCCACCGCTTCAGATTCTTACCCGACGGATAGCCCAACTCGCAAACTACCGTTCGGCTAGCGTTGGCCGACAAAAGCTAGGACGCTGTCGACAGTCCGTTCGATGAACCCGTCGTCAACCGGGCGCCTACTAATAAAACGGCGAACGTACACCGGCCCAATAGCACGTTCAATTAACTCTTCAGGGTCGCCCTCTGGCCAAATTTCGCCACGAAGGCGTGCTCTAGCAAACATCGCGCGTCTATCTGCGACCCGCTCGCTCCAGTAAAGGCGCAACATCTCCTGCAACTCAGGTGTGTTTCCCACACCAAATGCTGCGGCCACCATCATCTCCCCGACGGGGGCATCAAGGAAGTCGCGAACGTCTCGAAGAATAGTGAGTAAGTCACCTCGCAGCGATCCCGTGTCTGGAACTGGCAGGGCTTCGGCCGCTAACCTTCCGGTCGCGAACGCGAGCAACTCGGCCTTGGTTGGCCACCGCCGATAGATAGTGGCTGTATGCACCCCAGCGCGCTGTGCGACTCGAGGTACCGAGAAGCTGGCAAGGCCGCCCTCCCTCAGTTCAGCCGCCACGGCCTCAACTACTTGCTCAAGCACGCGAGCACTGCGTCCGCCAATACGGTGCTTTTTGGAAGGTGGCGCCTCGGCTGGCGCAGTCGGAGTTCTGGTCGTCATCTCTTGATTAAAGCACACTTCAGTGCTTTAATCATCTAACGCATAGTTTAGTGCGTTAAGGAGACAGCATGACAACCTTTTTTTCCCGAACAGACAAGGCAGCTCTTTTGCCTAGGCGCCCCGGCGCTAAGTTCATCGCCGCTGTAGTGGGTGCTGCCTGCCTGTCTGGGCAGTTCGCGATCGCAGTTGAGTCGCAAAGCAACATTCGGCCTCCGGCGAGTCTCGCCGGCGAGGACAAGCCATTTCCACAACGTGGAGTTGTGTTTGAGTACAATCGCGGCGTTGCGATGAGTGATGGCAACACGCTACGCATCAACGTGTTTCGCCCGGAAGCGCCAGGCCGGTATCCGGTCATCGTGACGCACGGCCTTTACGGCAAGGACGTCGCCTGGCAAACAGCCGAGCCCTACCGCGATGCATGGCAGAAAGTCTCTGCCAAGGTACCTGACCTGTGCACTGCGTCGACATGCGCGTTCATGCGCTGGGAAATGCCGGACCCAGAGCGGTGGGTTCCGGCAGGTTATGTCGTCATTCACGCCGACTCGCGTGGATCGGGCAAGACCGCGGGCTATCTGGACCCGCTCGGTGCTCGCGAGACGCAGGACTACAAGGAACTTATCGAATGGGCTGCATCACAGCCCTGGTCCACCGGAAAGGTAGGGCTGCTCGGCATTTCCTATTATGCGATCAACCAGTGGCAAGTCGCAGCTCTCCAGCCAAAGGGGCTCGCCGCCATTATTCCGTGGGAAGGTTCGTTGGACTCATACCGAGAGATGTCGTACCACGGTGGCATTGCATCGACGATGTTCACAAAGATGTGGACGGCAGGTCAAGTTTTGCCAAACCAACATGGAAACGGCAATTCGGCATTTCGTGACGCCGTGACCGGTGGCCCGGCCGTCGGCGAAGCGATTTCGCAAGCGGCCCTTGAGAGTAGCCGCACCCCCTTACTGAATGACACGCTTGCGCGACCTTTTGACGGCACCTACTACGCGCAGCGGAGCCCGAACCTCTCGCGAATAAGCATCCCGACGCTGTCCGCCGGCAACTGGGCCGGCGCTGGTCTCCACCTTCGCGGCAACATTGAAGGTTTCAAGGGCATCGCTTCGAAGGACAAATGGTTGAGGCTTCATTCTGGAGACCACTTTTCTGCGTTCTACCGAAACTTTGAACTCCAGAAGTCCTTCTTTGACCGCTTTCTGAAGGGCGACTCATCGGCCTTCAAGAATGAGCCGCCAGTCGTCGTGACAGTGCGGAATCCAGTCGAAGGGAACAAGGTGCGGGGCGAGACGGCTTGGCCACTGCCCGATACGCGCTTCGAGCGCTGGTACCTCCAAGCAGACAACTTGTCTCTCAACGCAACGCAGCCCGGCGGTGCTACTACGGTCAGCTATCAAGCTACATCTGACGGCGTCACCTTCAAACTTCCGGCAAGCAGTGTGCCTCGTGAGTTCACCGGACCACTCATGGCACGCCTCTGGGTGAGTTCGTCAACAGCAGATGCAGACTTATTCGTCACGCTTCGGTTGCTTGACCCGAACGGCAAGGACGTCACGTTCGAGGGAGCGAACGCCCCTGCAGTGCCCGTTGCCCAAGGATGGTTGCGCCTGTCGCATCGCGAGTTGAACACCGAGAAAAGTCAGCTGGGGAGGCCTTATCACTCACACGTTCAACCAATGCACGTGGAACCCGGGGAGCCGTATGCGGCGGACGTCGAGATTTGGCCTACCAGCGTAGTAGTTCCTCCTGGCTACACTCTCGCCCTAACCGTACAGGGGCAGGACTTTGCATTCCCTCATCTGGCCACCGGAGTTTTCCGCGGCTCCGCGCCGTTCATGCACGAGGGACGTGACGCGAAACTCTTCGCTGGTCAGCAGACGCTGCACACCGGGGGTAAGTACGACAGCTACCTTCTGCTTCCTGCCATTCCCAGCGACCGCAAGGTACCGAGCCTCACATCGTCCTTCTAGGGGGCAGTGAACAATAAGGTCAAAGGCATGGCGGCCGGGCGAAAGGCCAGGTCTCCTTACCACAGGTTGGCCCTGTCTCGCCATGCCGGCCTTATTGCTGTCCACGCACGGTCGCTCTGATGTTTCTGCACAGAACCTGTCCTTGCTTGGGTAGACCTTTCCTGTGGAGGCGGAGGCCTTGTCCCCCGCCATTCTTGGTGCACAACCGGTTCACGGCCAAGGCGACGGCTTGGAAGATGCAGCGCCGGATACGCGGGTGGACACGTCGACAGCCGCCGATTTCACTTGAAGGACCGGTTGCCCGGAGTCCCAGAATGTCATGCGCCATCGCTGGCCTCCAGCAGATGGGCCTCCAGCCATGCTCGACCGCGGCGCGCGGCATACCAAGCGCGCGTCTCCACGTCGCTAAGCATCTCCAAGAGCTTGAGGTTGTGGCCTCGGCGAATGCCCGCATGTACATCAAATCGCGCGGCGAGAAGCCAGCCATGTCTGGAAAGACTGGCGAAGGTCGTTCGCTAGTCGATCAACCACCTTTTTGCTCCACCCCGCCGCTTTTTGCCGTTGCAGGATCGAGCCTCCGATGCGCCAGTACAGGAAGAGCAGTTACCGGTTGACCGCCAGCGACGTATGTAGCCGCACCTGCTGGACTTCCTCCTTCAGTTGGCCAAGCCAGGCAACATAGTCGTCGGAAGGGAACCGGTGGCGCCTACAAACCTTGTGACCGTCGCACCAATTCCGGTCGACCTCCTCCGTATCCCTGAACCGAAGGAAGCCATACAGCGTGCGCAAGCAGCATCAGTTCATACGTAACCTGTGGCGCGCGCCGGTCTTACCCACCTCCGCCTTCAGCGCGGGGGCGGCATGCCACAATCAATCGCCAATCCGCTGTCCGATGCATCTTTCGAACACCGCTTCCAGCGGCCGGTAGTCGCACACGACCGCCGCGACATTGGCGTCGATCCACTCGGACGCGTCGATGGCCCACCAACTGATTTCGAAGCCGACATTGACGATGATGTGCTCGAACAGGATGCGCTGGGCGCGCCCGTTCCCTTCTCTGAAGGGGTGGATCATGTTTAGGTCACCGAAATGCTCAGCCATGGCGCAGACCAGTTGAGGGCGTTCCCAATCCTCGAACCATCCTTGCTGAGCCATGGCGCGGAAGATCTTGTCGGCCTCCGGCTCGATGCGGCTCACGTTGCAAAAGCGCGTGCTTCCCTTCGAGATGTCGATGGTGCGAAGATCGCCCGCCCAGTCGTAGACATCGAGAAACAGCGTCTGGTGGATATGCTTCAGGTAGGCCAGATCGTAGGGGGGAAGCGAAAAATCGATTTGGCTGGCGGCAATCTCGGAGAGATCACGCTCGGCCTGCGCAAGCAGCGCATCGTCCTGGATGCCCAGCCGGTTACGCAGTATGTGCGTCTCCGGGTAGCAGTACGGACCTGGCCGGTGCCGTACTTGTCCAAGGTCAAGCTGGTTTGCGATAGGTCTGCAGGACGGCTTCACGCGAAGGCAGCTTGCGCTTTGACTCAGCTGGCGTGACCTCATAGCCCTCAAGACGCAGGCTTGCAGCATAGTTGGAACGGCGCGTCTTGGCGCAGTAGGCGAGCTTGGCTTGCAGGTCGGGCTTCTTCACGGGAAACAACTCGTTTGCAGTTTGTATATGACCGGTCCCAGTATAGCGGACCGCATACGAACGCGTATCCATCCTCACCCACTGGGCAGTGGCGCATACCGCACCACTCTAACCGTTCGACTTCAGATCGGAACGCCCCTTCACGGCGCGCCCCGTGACTCCCGCGTTGGCCACCCGGAAATGTTCCACGGTCTGCCCGGCATTGACCGCCCGCTGCAGCCAGTCCGGCATGGCGCCGCGGCCGTCCCAACCCTGCCCGTGCGCGTTGCGGTAGCGCACCGCACCAGGCAACGTCGCCCGGTGGCGGCTCGGCAAAGCAGCCGGCGGCCTGCAGGTCGGCCACGGTCAGGCCGTGCTGGGCCATCTGGATATGGATCCAGGTAATCGCTTCGGCGCGCTCGATTTCGATCGACTTCATTTTGGGGTAATCGTACTTTCCGTGCAAAATCTGGCGGTGAGGCAAGAATTACCCTTATAAATCAAAGTATTAAGAAACCATCAAGTTCACCAGATTGCATCCTTTCGATGCAAAATCTGGCGCGAGCCTTGCCAGCAAACGCAGCCCTAGAGCCCTCGAACAATGCAGAAAGGCGCGCCGCATGTTTGTGCACGATAGAGCATATGTGCCTAGTCGCCAGCGCGGACGAAGTATTTCGTGAACAACCGCTCGGCCTCGCCTAGACCCTCGTCGGTTAGCCACACCGATTTCGCCCGGTTCACCGGATCCCCGATGAGCCCTTTCTCGTGCAGGCGGTTCAATGCGTCCCAGTCAAAGCTCCTCCAGGCACGATTTTCCCCGCACAAATTAA
>Ga0255338_1002750_pt1 | contig 23831 bp, 19 predicted proteins | sample MeOH1_35cm_T4_19_FD_203715 | JGI IMG/M metagenome (GOLD analysis project Ga0255338, IMG submission 203715) | Sandy soil microbial communities from University of British Columbia, Vancouver, Canada - MeOH1_35cm_T4_195 | ecosystem: Engineered > Artificial ecosystem > Sand microcosm > Unclassified ...
ACCGAGGACAATGAGGAGAATGATAGCGATACTCATAGGGGATGGGTTGGGTTGAACCTGACGCCCCATGGTGTGTCGGAAGCGGGAGGAGGGCGCGAGAATTTTCATGTTACACGCAACGGGCATCTTTGGAGCAGGCGACGCTTGCCAGCCGGTGGCGCGGGCTGCAGATTCACGTGGTCAATGAAGATGCTGGTGCGCCCCCTTTTGCTTCTACTCTGCCTGTCGGCCGGCCGGTTGAGTGCCCAAGTGGCGAGCCCCGCCCCGTTGGCGACTGATTCGGCGGCGGCCCAGGCCGTACCGGGTCGCTGGATCGTGACGGAGACCCGGGCCGATCAAGCCCTGCAGACCGGATTTCCCGCAACGGCGGCCACCATCTACCGGGAAATCCTCGCGGACAAATCCGTGCCCGCCGGGACGAGACAGCGGGTGACATTGTCCCTGGTGACCGCCCTGCTGGATGCGGGAGAGCTTCCGACGGCGGAGGGAGTGCTGCAGACCTATGACGGCCCGCGCGGCAGTGCGTATCAATTGCGGGTGGGCTTGATCGCGATCACGGTCCGACGGGTCGCGCCCGCCAAGGCCGCGCTGGCGGCGGGCAAGGTGGAGGAGTTGCCCGAGGCGGACCGCGGCTGGTGGTATTTCCTTCAGGCCAGCGTGACCGACGCCGAAGGCGATGTGGTTCAGGCGAACAATCTCTACGATCAAGCTGCACGTGCAGCCGTCTCCGACCTACAGCGCGCGAGGTTTGTGCTCGGCCAGGAGCAGTCGCGACTCCGCTCAGGCCAGGTCAGCGAAGCCCAATTGGCCACCCTGCGCGGCAACATGGATCGGTTCCAAGGCCAGCGCACGGGCTACACCTATGTGCGCACTTACGCCGCAGCGCTGGCCGGGCTGGGTCGGGCGGATGAGGCGCAGGCGGTCTTGCAACGGCAACTGGCGGTGCTGCCCGTGACGGAGCGGGATGCGGCCGATCAGCTGGGACTCATGCTGGGGCTGATCGCGGGCGAGGGCAGCGAATCCGGCCGGCGGGCGTTCCGGCAGCTCTTGCGCAGTGCCCAGCGGCCCGAAACCCAGCGGCTGGCGCTGCAATTGCTGGTGCGCGGAGCCAAGACGCCGGCTGAGCGGGAACAACTGCGCCGCGACCTGAGCGAGCTGATTGCGGCACCGACCCTGCATCCCATCATCGAGGACCTGCTGCTGGTGCGGGCACAGACGGCGCTAGCCGACAAGGCCTATGCGCCCGCCGAGGAGGATGCGCGGGTCCTGCTGGAACGCTATCCCGCATCGACCCTGAAGGCGCCGGCCCTGGGGATCCGGCTGTCGGTGGCCTGGGATTTGAAGCGCTACCGGACGGCGGCCGACGTCATCGCGCAACTGCGCGCCGTGATCACCCCGGGCCGCGAGCGGGCCGAGCTGGGCCTGTTGCAGGCCGAGGCATTTTTCCGGGCGGAGGATTATCGCAACGCGGCGGATGCCTACGAGGCCTCGCTGCACGAGGCCCCGCTGGCGGCGCCGGCCGGGGTGTTGATTTTCCAGCGGGTGCTGGCCGAGATTCGTGCCGACCGGCTGGAGGTGGCGGCGAAGCAGCTCGATGAAGCCAGGAACGACGCGGGATTCGACGCGGTGAATCGCTGGCAGGCGGAATGGAACCTGGTGAAGGAAATGCAGGTGCGCGGACAGGCCGAGGCCGCGTCGGCCCGCGTGGAGCGCCTGCTGGCCAATGGGGCGCAGGGCGTGCCCGAGGAGCTGCGCATCCAATTGATGTGGCTGAGGGCCAAGCTGTCGTTCGACAACAGCCGGCCCGAGGCGGCGTTGCGCCAGGCGGATGAATTACTGGGGACTCTGGCGCAGGCCCGGCAGCTGGAGGCGACCTTGCAGACCAGCATCACGAGCATGGCCCAGCTGCTGAAAGCGCAGGCGCTGCTGGCGCTCGGGCGCGACAACGAAGGTTTCGCGCTGCTGGATAAACTGAGGACAGACTTCCATGCGACCGAGGCGGCCCAGTATTCCTACCTGGTCCAAGCCGGACACCTGAATCAGAACGGGGACCTGGCCGGGGCGCTGCGCGTGCTCATCGATTTTGTCGACCCGAAGAAATACCCCCGCAGCCAATACGCACCGCTCGCACTTTACCAGGCGGCGCTCATCCTGGAGCGGCAAGGGCTCGATCGTCAGCTGCAGGAGGCTTACAAGCTGCTGGAGCAATTGGTGAAGGACTATCCGCGCGACGAGCTCGTGTTCAGCGCCCGCATGAAGCAGGGCGACCTGTTGAGAAAGCTGAACGACTTTCCCGCCGCGCGCCTGATCTACGAGTATCTGGTCAACAACTACGCGGGGCACCCCGACGAGTTGCTCGCCCAACTGGCGCTGGCGGACAGCCTGTTTGCCCAGGGGGCCAACAGTCTCGCCAACTACGAGAGCGCGTCGGCGATCTTCGAGCGATTGCGCGACCTGCCCGCCGCGCCGGTGGACCTGCGGGTGGAGGCGGGCTACAAGTGGGGCTATGCACTGGCCAAGCGGGGCCAGGCGGCCAAGGCCCTGACGGTCTTCTGGTCGGTCGTGCAGGGATTTCTGCTCGATGCCAACCAGGCGGCCAAGCTCGGGGCCAAGGGACGCTGGTGGGTGTCGCGTTCGCTCCTCGAGCTGGGCCAGATCCATGAGGACGCGGGCCGGCTCGACGAGGCCCAGCACGCGTATCAATTGATCGTGGACAACCGGCTCAGCGGCTCGGCGCTGGCGCAGTCGAAGCTGGCGCGATTCCGTCCGGCGGAGGGGAAGGCGCCGTGAGCTTTGGCATTTACCCGCGAAACGCGTCGCGCATGATACGCGCACACCCATGACAGCTTTCAGTTACAGTGTCTTTGCGCAAGGCGGCCCGGTGATGTGGCTGCTGGTTCTGCTCGGGCTGGCCGCGCTGGTCGTCTTCATCGAGCGGGCGCTGTTCCTTCACCGCGCCCAGATCCGCTCAACGGAATTCCTCAACGGCATCAAGAACCTGTTGCAGAAGGACCGACTCATGGAGGCGCTGACCCTGTGCGAGGAAACCCCCGGCCCCGTGGCCAAACTCGTGAAGTCAGGTTTGCGGCACGCGGCGGATGACGAGCAGGCCATGCGCTTCGCCATCCAGGAAGGGGCGCTGGCCGAGTTGCCGGTGCTCGAGCGGCGGATTAGCGCGCTGGCCGCGATCGCGCAGATCGCCCCGCTGTTTGGCCTGCTGGGGACCCTGTTGGGCATGATCAAGACCTTCTGGCTCTTCAATCAGGGTGGTAATTACGCCACCCCCGCCGTACTGGCCGGTGGCATGTGGGAGGCGCTGCTGACGGCCGCGGCGGGGCTGGCCGTCGCGATTCCGGCGCATCTCGGCCGGCATTTCCTGACGGGCCGCGTTCGCTCGCTGGTGCAGGACATGGAGTGGGCGGGGAACGAACTGATGCGTTTCCTGCTGCGGGAATACCGGAAAGGTGGCGGAGGCGGCAAATGATCACGCAACCGCTGGAGCTGCAATCGCGGTTGAGCCCCGCGCCGCGCGACTTGGATTTTATTGCCTGGGTGAACGTGGCGGTGATCGCCCTCTTCTTTGGGTTGCTGGGCTCGCGCTTCGTGCTGGCCCCGGGCCTGGCCATCGGGGTCGGGAGCGACAACACACTGGAGCTGCCGCAGGTCAGCGGGGCCAACGAGGGCGCCGGGCCGGCGTCGGTGGTGGTGAGCTACCGCCGGGACAATGTGATCTTGTTCGAGGGCGGCATGTATTCGCTGACGGAGCTGCGCAAGCACATGGAAAGTTACGCCAAGCTGCACCCCGGGGCGGTGATGCTGGTGAGGTCCGATCGCCAGGTCTCGGTACAAGAAATCCTCAAATTGTGCGAGATGGCACGGTCGGTGGGGTTTGCCAATGTGCTGCTGGCAGCCGAGCAGCCACAGTCGGGTACGCCCCAGCAATGAGGAGTCGCGCGCATGACGCAGGGTAATTTCAGGGTCAAACGCCGCGTCTGGATTGGCATGATAGTGGCCTGCGCCGGGGTGGGGGCGTGGATCGTCTGGAGCCAGCTTCGTCCGGTCTTGCCACAGGGAGTCGTGCCGCGCGCGCAATCGTTCGTACAGCTGGCCGGGGCCGGCAAGGCGGCCAGCGACCAAGTCTTGCGGGAGAAGTCGGAATTGCTCGATCCGACGCCGTTGTTTTTCCCCACGGAGTGGAATTACGGCCAACGGGCCCTGCCGGAGAGCAGCCTGAGGCAGCCGGGGCAGGTTTTCGGCAATTCGGAACCCAAGCTTACCGTTGCGGAGCAAAATCTTGCACCCTACGGGGCCGAAGCGACGCCCGTACCCGAGAAGCTCTCGGACGTCTTGGCTCAAGGCAACGAGGCGCCTTTTGCCGGTATTGGGCAGATCGACCTGCCTCAGTCCACCCTGCCAGTGAGGGCGGGGTACATTGAAGTCCGGGCGCTTGGAAACAAGGATACCATTCTATCGCAACCACTTAGCGGAATTAATCCACCCAGGAATGATTATATTCCGGTTGAATTTCTGGTCGTGGTGGGTCCGGCGGGCCTGATTGGTGAACCGATTTTGACCAGTGGATCGGGCTGGGACGAAGTGGATAATTTTTTCCGTTCCTACCTCGTAAAATCCTATCGTTTGGGCGAGCGTTTGCACCCCGGCCGGTATCACGTATTGGTCGGAACCTAGGATTTTTAGGAATTCCGGCAGAATCTAGTTGACGGTACATTTTGGGAATCGTTTCCTCCCCGTTCTCTTTGTTTTTTGCCAATGCCTTGGTCTGCCCAGATAGCTCAGTTGGTAGAGCACGTTCTTGGTAAGGACGAGGTCGCCGGTTCGAATCCGGTTCTGGGCTCCAGGGGACGTCGCTGATCTCCGACGTTAATCAAGATCAACAACTTCAATACCTAATCAAACCCACTACTCCACATGGCTAAAGGAACATTCGAACGCAAGAAGCCGCACGTAAACGTCGGCACGATCGGTCACGTCGACCATGGCAAAACCACGTTGACCACCGCGATCCTCGCAGTGCAGGCCAGCAAGGGCCTCGCCGAGATCAAATCCTACGCGGACATCGCCAAGGGTGGCACTGTGCGTGACGCCTCCAAGATCGTCACGATCTCGGTCGCCCACGTGGAGTACGAGTCCGACAAGCGCCACTATGCGCACGTCGACTGCCCCGGCCACGCCGACTTCGTCAAGAACATGATCACCGGCGCCGCCCAGATGGACGGTGCGATCCTCGTCGTCTCCGCCGCTGACGGCCCGATGCCGCAGACCCGTGAGCACATCCTGCTCGCCCGCCAGGTGGGCGTGCCGAACATCGTGGTGTTCCTCAACAAGGTCGACCTCATCGACGACAAGGACCTCCTCGACCTCGTCGAAGAGGAAATCCGCGACCTCCTGACCAAGTACCAGTTTGACGGCAAGAACGCCAAGCTCATCCGTGGCTCCGCCACCGCTGCGCTCGAGGGCAAGCCCGAGGGCAAGGCCGCCATCCAGGCGCTGATGGAAGCGATCGATTCCGAGATCGCCGAGCCCCAGCGCGAGCTCGACAAGCCCTTCCTGATGTCCGTCGAGGACGTCTTCTCGATCACCGGCCGCGGCACCGTCGCGACGGGCCGTATCGAGCGCGGCATCTGCAAGCTCAACGACACCGTCGAGATCGTCGGCCTCCGGGACACGACCACGACCGTCGTCACCGGCATCGAGATGTTCCGCAAGCTCCTCGACCAGGGGCAGGCGGGCGACAACGTCGGCATCCTCCTTCGCGGCATTGAAAAGGATGGCATCGAGCGCGGCCAGGTCATCGCCGCCCCGAAGACCATCAAGCCGCACACGAAGGCCAAGGCCGAGATCTACGTCCTCTCCAAGGACGAGGGCGGCCGCCACACCCCGTTCTTCAACGGTTATCGTCCCCAGTTCTACTTCCGCACGACGGACGTGACGGGCGTCGTCAACCTGCCCAAGGGCGTCGAGATGATCATGCCGGGCGACAACATTGCCGTCGACATCGAGCTGATCGTGCCGATCGCCATGGAGAAGACCCAGAAGTTCGCCATCCGCGAAGGCGGCCGCACCATTGGTGCCGGTCGTGTTACGGAGATCGTCGAATAAGCGTCCTTTAACCTCTTCCGACCACCGCTGCCGGGGCTCCTTTGGGAGTCCCGGCTGTGTCGTCTAAAAGAAATAGAATATAACCACAGGGGTGTAGCTCAATTGGTAGAGTAGCGGTCTCCAAAACCGTTGGTTGGGGGTTCGATTCCCTCCGCCCCTGCCACCTTCGCCCGATCAAACCCATGGCCAATCCCTTCCGCTCCGTCCGCCTCTTCGCCAGCGAGCTCGTTGGCGAGCTGCAGAAAGCCAGCTGGCCGACCAAATCCGAACTCAAGGATTCGACCATCGTCGTGATTGTCGCCTGCCTGCTGCTCGGCCTCTTCACGAGCATCAGCGATTTCGCCCTCCTCAACGTGGTCGACGTCGTCACGGAGTGGGTCAGCAAGCTCTAACCGCCTTCGCCCGATGACCACCCAGACTTCCACCGCCCAGTGGTTCGCCCTCCACACGCTCTCCGGCCAGGAGAACAAGGTGAAGAACTACATCGAGAAGTTCAAGAAAGCCGAGGAGCTCTCCGACCAGATCCACGAGGTGCTGCTGCCCACGGAGATCGTCTCCGAGGTCAAGAACGGCAAGAAGTCGACCAAGGTCCGCAAGCTCTACCCGGGCTACGTGTTCATCAACATGTGCCTTTTCGACGAGGAGAAAAAGGTCATGATCAAGCCCTTCTACTTCGTGAAGGACGCCTCGGGCGTCATCGGCTTTGTCGGCGGCGATCATCCCGCCGCGCTCCGCCAGGCCGAGATCGACGAGATCAAGGCCCGCATCGAGGCAGCCTCGGGCAAGGAAGTGCCGAAGGTCACCTTCGAGGTCGGCGAGGAGCTCAAGATCACCGACGGCGCCTTCGCCAACCTCACCGGACGCGTCGACGAGGTCGACCCCGCGCGCGGCAAGCTCAAGATTTCCGTCTCCATTTTCGGCCGGTTTACGCCCGTCGAACTCGAATACTGGCAGGTCCAGCGCGCCTCTGAAAGCTGACCCAGCCGCCCTCACTACCAACCCGCACCTCTCTTACCATGGCCAAGAAAATTCAAGGTTACGTCCGTCTCCAGCTCCCCGCCGGTGCCGCCAATCCGGCGCCCCCGGTCGGCCCCGCCCTCGGCGCCCAAGGCGTCAACATCATGGGCTTCTGCAAGGAGTTTAATGCCAAGACCAAGGACCAGAATGGCATGATCATTCCGGTCGTCATCACGGTCTACTCCGACAAGTCCTTCACCTTCATCCTCAAGTCGCCCCCGGCGTCCGTGCTGCTCAAGAAGGCCGCCGGCATCGCCACCGGCTCGGCCAAGCCCAACATGGACAAGGTCGGCAAGGTCACGCGGAAGCAGATCTTGGAGATCATCAAGCTCAAGAAGGCCGACCTCAACGCCAACAGCGAGGAAGCCGCCATCCGCATGATCGCCGGCACCGCCCGCAACATGGGCATCGAAGTCGTCGACTAATTTCCCTCAACCGCAACTCACCGCGGGAGTCCCCACCGGGACGTTCGCACCGCAAGGAGTCCAAAATGCCCGTAAAACAAAGCAAACGCTACCGCAGCGCCGCCAAGGCCGCTGATCTCACCAAGGAATACCCGCTGAAGGAAGCGGTTGATATCCTCACCAAGTTCCCGAAGGCCAAGTTCGACGAGACCGTCGAGCTGTCCTTCCGCCTCGGCGTCGATCCGGCGCAGGGCGACCAGATGGTGCGCGGCACCACCCCGCTGCCCAACGGCTCCGGCAAGAAGGTCCGCGTCATCGTCTTCACCGACGATGCCGACAAGGCCCTCGCCGCGGGTGCCGACCATGCCGGCCTCGCCGAGTTGATGGCCAAGATCAATGCGGGCTGGCTCGACTTCGACGTCGCCATCGCGACGACCGAGGCCATGAAGCAGGTCCGCACGCTGGCCCGCGTCCTCGGCCCCAAGGGCCTCATGCCCAACCCCAAGTCCGGCACCGTCACCGACGACATCGCCGCCGGCATCAAGGCCGTCAAGGCCGGCCGGGTGGAGTTCAAGGTCGACAAGACCGCCAACATCGGCGTCGGCGTCGGCAAGCGCTCGTTCACCGCCGACCAGATCACCGAGAACGTCACCGCGGTCCTCGAGGCCGTCGGCAAGGCCAAGCCCGCCGCCTTCAAGGGTCACTACATCAAGAGCGTCACGCTCTCGTCCTCCATGAGCCCGGGCGTGAAGCTCGCGTCCACCGAGTTCAACAAATTCTAAGGAGCCACGCACCATGAGAGCCGAAAAACAATATTTGATCGACGAGGTCAGCACGCACCTGAAGAAGTCCGACTACGTCATCCTCACCAACTTCACCAAACTGACCGTCGCGGATGCGGCCGAGCTGCGCAAGCGCCTGGCCCCCGAGAAGGCCGAGTTCCACGTCGTGAAGAACAGCTCGTTCCGCGTCGCGGCCAAGGCCATGGGCCTGCCCGACATGGAAAAGTCCCTCACCGGCCAGACGGCCGTCGTGGTCGGCGGCAAGAATCCCGCCGGCGTCGCCAAGACCCTGAAGAAATTCATCGAGGAAAAGCAGAAGCTCGAGGTCAAGGTGGGCGTGATGGACAAGAAGCTGATGTCCGCCGCCGATCTGGCCAGGCTGGCCGATCTTCCCTCGTTCGACGCCCTGCGCTCGATGCTCCTCGGCATGCTCACCATGCAGGGGGCCGCGTTCGTCCGCGTCCTCGACGCCAAGGTCAAGAAGGAGCAGCCCGCCGCTGCTCCCGCCGCCTAACCCATCCTTTAACCAACCACCCATTTCCCGGCGCAAGCCGCGAAGCCAATATCCAACGAAGAGGCTAGGGGATACGTCCCTTAAACGCGTTCCAACCGGGACCGCTATCCGCTTCAGGAGAACATACCATGAGCAACATCACCAAAGACCAAGTCATTGAATGGCTGTCCGCCCAGCCGATTCTCGAACTCGCCGCCCTCGTCAAGGAGCTGGAGACCAAGTGGGGCGTTTCCGCCGCCGCTGCCGCCGGCCCCGCCGCCGCCGCCGCCCCGGTGGCCGCCGCCGCCGAGGAAAAGACCGAGTTCACCGTTGTCCTCCTCGAGGCCGGCGCGAACAAGATCGGCGCCATCAAGGAAGTCCGCGCCATCACCGGCCTGGGCCTCAAGGAAGCCAAGGACCTCGTCGAAGGTGCGCCCAAGCCCGTCAAGGAAGGCGTCAACAAGGCCGAGGCCGAGGAAATCAAGAAGAAGCTCGAGGCCGCCGGCGCCAAAGTGGAACTCAAGTAACCGCTTGGCGATTCTGTCCCTTACTCTTCGTCATTCACCGGGCCAGGCCGCGTCCAACCGCGGCCTGGCTTCCGGCTTTCTTTCATACGTTCTTTGGGCGCCCGCGGCCCCGCTGCCGGTTGTTCGCTTCTGACCAATCCAGTTTCGTCACTTTCATTTCGTCACACACTTAAACGGGAAAATCCATGGCCGACCGCAATAATTCCGAACGCATCAACTTCGGCAAACTCCGTGAAGTCATCCAGCCGCCGAACCTCATCGAGCTGCAGATCAGCTCCTATCTCGAGTACCTCCAGAAGGACACGCCCGAGAAGCAGCGCAAGCCGTACGGCCTCGAGGCCGTGTTCAAGGAGGTCTTCCCGATCAATTCCTACGACGAGCGCCTGACGCTCGAGTACGTGTCCTACACGATCGGCGAGCCCAAGAGCTCCGAGATCGAGTGCCTGCGCGAGGGCACCACCTACGCCGTGCCGCTGTACGTGAAGCTGCGCCTGCGCGAGGAAGACTTCATCAAGGACGAGGAAATCTTCATGGGCGACATCCCGATGGTGACCGAGCGCGGCTCGTTCATCATCAACGGCGCCGAGCGCGTCGTCGTCTCCCAGCTCCACCGTTCGCCCGGCATCTGTTTCGAGGTCGCCACTCACCCGAACGGCAAGCTGCTGCACTCCTTCCGCATCATCCCCGACCGCGGCACCTGGCTCGAGGTCCAGTTCGACAATAACGACCTGCTCTACGTCTACCTCGTCCGCCGCCGCCGCCGCCGCAAGTTCCTCATCACGACGCTGCTCCGCTCCATCGGCTTCAGCAACGATCTGGATATCCTCAACCTGTTCTACACGATCCAGGACCTGAAGGTCAGCAAGGCCCTCGACCTCGAGAACGTCTCCACGCTCGTCCTCGTCGAGGACGTCATCGACGCCCAGAAGGGCGTCGTGCTCGCCCGCGCCTTCGAGCCGCTCACCAAGGCCATCGTCCGCACCTTCGAGAAGCACGACATCAAGTCGATGCGCGTCATCGACACCACGGCCGACGAGGGCGCGATCATCCGTGCGCTCAAGAAGGATCCGACCCGCAACGAGGAGGAGGCCCTCAAGGAAATCTACAAGAAGCTGCGTCCGGGCGAGCCGCCGACCACGGCGAACGCCAAGGCCCTGCTCAAGCGCCTGTTCTTCGACCCGAAGCGCTACGATCTCGGCCGCGTCGGCCGCTACAAGATCAACCAGAAGCTCGACCTCAAGATCGAGCTCGAGAACCGCATCCTCGACAGCGCCGACATCGTCGCCGCCACCAAGTATCTCGTCCGTCTCAAGAAGAGCGACGGCATTGTTGACGACATCGATCACCTCGGTTCCCGCCGCGTGCGCACCGTCGGTGAGCTGCTTGCCAACCAGTGCCGCGTCGGCCTTTCCCGCACCGAGCGTCTGGTGCGCGAGCGCATGACCCTCTATGACCAGAGCGTCGACTCGATCACGCCCCAGAAGCTGATCAACCCGAAGGCCCTGACGACCGTGATTCGCGACTTCTTCGCGCGCAGCCAGCTGTCGCAGTTCATGGACCAGATCAACCCGCTCGCCGAGCTCACCCACAAGCGCCGCCTGTCGGCCCTTGGACCGGGCGGCCTCAACCGCGAGCGCGCCGGCTTCGAGGTCCGCGACGTTCATCCGTCGCACTACGGCCGCATCTGCCCGATCGAGACCCCGGAAGGTCCGAACATCGGCCTCATCAACTCCCTGTCCACCTACGCCCGCGTGAACGAGTTCGGCTTCATCGAGGCGCCTTACCGCGTCGTCGAGAAGGAGAAGGGCCGCGTCACCGACAAGGTCGTCTACCTCACCGCCGACCAGGAGGAAGGCAAGACCATCGCCCAGGCCAACGCCGAGGTCGATGAGAAGGGTAATTTCATCGGCAAGGTCACCGCCCGCAACTCCGGCAACTTCCTCGAGGTCGCCGCCGACGAGGTCGACCTGATGGACGTTTCGCCCAAGCAGGTGGTGTCCGTCGCCGCCGGCTTGATCCCGTTCCTTGAGCACGACGACGCCAACCGCGCGCTCATGGGTTCCAACATGCAGCGCCAGGGCGTGCCGCTCCTCCAGACCGAGGCGCCGCTCGTCGGCACCGGCCTCGAGGCCCGCCTCGCGAGCGACTCCAAGACCGTCGTCATCGCCGAGGAGTCCGGCATTGTCGCTTCCGTTGATGCGAAGCAGATCATCGTCACCAAGGACGGCGACCTGCCCCGCCACCCTAAGCACAACCCGAAGGACCACATCTACGTCTACGAGCTGCGCAAGTTCATGCGTTCGAACGCCGGCACCTGCTTCAGCCAGCGCCCCATCGTCAAGAAGGGGCAGAAGGTCAAGAAGGGCGAGTGCATCGCGGACGGTCCCTCGACCGACCACGGCGAGCTCGCGCTCGGCCGCAACGTGCTCGTCGGCTTCATGCCGTGGAACGGTTACAACTTCGAGGACGCCATCCTCATCTCCGAGAAGGTCCTCAAGGAGGACATCTTCACCTCCATCCACGTCCAGGAATTCGAGGTCACCGCCCGTGACACGAAGCTTGGGCCGGAGGAGATCACGCGCGACATCCCGAACATCGGCGAGGAAGCGCTCAAGAACCTCGACCACAACGGCGTCATCCGCGTCGGTGCCGAGGTGAAGCCCGGCGATATCCTCGTCGGCAAGATCACCCCGAAGTCCGAAACCGAGCTCGCCCCCGAGGAAAAGCTCCTCCGCGCCATCTTCGGCGAGAAGGCTGCCGACGTGAAGGACACCTCCCTCATCGTCCCCTCCGGCGTCAACGGCATCATCATGGACGTGAAGGTCTCGACCAGCCGCCTCGACGCGGAGCGCGACCGCCTGTCTCCGTCCGATCGCCGCCGCCAGGTGAAGCAGATCCAGGAAGACTACAAGACCCAGATGGACAAGCTGCGCGAGCAGCTGACCGAGGCCTTGTCGAACATCCTCCTCGGCGAAAAGATCCCGCTCGACGTCATCAACGGCCAATCCGGCGAAATCATCATCCCGGCCAACCGCAAAATCACGAAGACGCTCCTCCGCAAGCTCGCGGCCGTCGCGAAGCACATCGAGATCGATCCCTCGCCCGTCCGCATCAAGATCATGGAGATCATCGCCTCCTTCCAGTCGAAGTTCGACGAGTTGGAAGGCGACCGCGAACGCAAGATTGCCACGATCGAGACCGGCGACGAGAACGGCCCCGGCGTCATCAAGCAGGTCAAGGTCTACATCGCCACGAAGCAGAAGCTCGAGGTCGGTGACAAGATGGCCGGCCGCCACGGCAACAAGGGCGTCGTCGCCAAGATCGTGCCGGAAGAGGACATGCCCTTCCTGCCCGACGGCACCCCGATCGAGATCTGCCTCAACCCCCTCGGCGTGCCTTCGCGCATGAACGTGGGCCAGGTGCTCGAGACGCACCTCGGCTGGGCCTGCAAAAAGCTCGGCATCAAGGTAGCCACCCCCGTGTTCGACGGCATTCCCGAGAGCAAGGTGCGCGGCTACCTCAAGGAGGCCAAGCTGCCTTCCACCGGCAAGTCCCCGCTCTACGACGGTCGCACCGGCGAGAAACTCGATCAGGAGGTCGTCGTCGGCTACATCTACATGATGAAGCTGAACCATCTCGTGTCGCACAAGATCCACGCGCGCGCGGTCGGTCCCTACTCGCTCGTCACGCAGCAACCCCTGGGCGGCAAGGCCCAGTACGGCGGCCAGCGCTTCGGCGAAATGGAAGTGTGGGCGCTCGAGGCGTACGGCGCCGCGCACACCCTCCAGGAGCTCCTCACCGTCAAGTCCGACGACGTCAACGGCCGCACCAAGATCTACGAGTCGCTCGTCAAGGGCGACAACACGCTGAGCGCGGGCACGCCCGAATCGTTCAACGTGCTGGTCAAGGAAATGCAGGCCCTCGGCCTCGATATCAAACTCGCGAAGCGCACCGCCCTGGGCGAAGCCCTCGGGGGCAGCCGCTAACACTTAACACTATACTGGGAGCAAAATCATAATGAGCACTGAACACGCCCGCGAAGAAGTCCGGTCCGTCCTGGGATCCGACGAGAATCAGTTCGACAACGTTTCCATCTCCGTCGCCGCGCCGGAGACCATCCGCGCCTGGTCCAAGGGAGAGGTCAAGAATCCCGAGACCATCAACTACCGCACCTTCAAGCCCGAGCCGGGTGGTCTTTTCTGCCAAAAGATCTTCGGCCCGGTGCGCGACTACGAGTGCGCCTGCGGCAAGTACAAGCGCATCAAGTACAAGGATGTCGTCTGCGATCGTTGCGGCGTCGAGGTGACCATCGCCCGCGTCCGCCGCGAGCGCATGGGCCACATCGAACTGGCCGTCCCCGTCGCCCACATCTGGTTCCTCAAGAGCATGCCGAGCCGCCTCGGCCTCCTGCTCGACATGACCGCCCGTTCGCTCGAGCGCGTCATCTACTACGAGAACTACATGGTGACCAACGCGGGCAAGACGCCGCTCGAGCTCAAGCAGCTCCTCACCGAGACCGAGTACCAGCAGGCCGTCGATGAGTACGGCGCCGATGCCTTCACCGCCAAGATGGGCGCCGAGGCCGTCCGCGACGTCCTCACCCAGATCGACATGGAGGCCGTCGTCGCCGAGCTCCACGAGACGATGCGCGCCACCCGCTCGAAGCAGATCAAGAAGAAGCTCTCGAAGCGCCTCAAGGTCATCGGCGGATTCATCAGCTCCAAGTCCCGCCCCGAGTGGATGGTCATGGAAGTGCTGCCCGTCATCCCGCCGGACCTGCGCCCGCTCGTCCCGCTCGAGGGCGGCCGCTTCGCGACCTCCGACCTCAACGATCTCTACCGCCGTGTCATCAACCGCAACAATCGTCTGCGGAACCTGATGCAGCTGAAGACGCCCGACGTCATCATCCACAACGAAAAGCGCATGTTGCAGGAGGCCGTCGACGCGCTGTTCGACAACGGTCGCCACGGCCGCCCCGTCACGGGCGCCGGCAACCGCGCCCTGAAGTCGCTCTCCGACATGCTCAAGGGCAAGCAGGGCCGCTTCCGCCAGAACTTGCTCGGCAAGCGCGTCGATTATTCCGGCCGCTCCGTCATCGTCATCGGCCCGGAGCTCAAGCTCCACCAGTGCGGCCTGCCCAAGAAGATGGCGCTCGTCCTCTTCGAGCCGTTCATCATCCGCCGCCTCAAGGAACTCGGCTTCGTGCACACCGTCCGCGGTGCCCGCAAGATGATCGAGAAGAAGTCCCCCGAGGTGTGGGACATCCTCGAGGAAGTCACCAAGGGCCACCCGGTGCTGCTCAACCGCGCGCCGACCCTGCACCGCCTCTCGATCCAGGCCTTCGAGCCCGTGCTCATCGAGGGTTCGTCCATCCGCGTCCACCCGCTCGTGTGCACCGCCTACAACGCGGACTTCGACGGCGACCAGATGGCCGTCCACGTGCCGTTGTCCCTCGAGGCCATCCTGGAGTGCAAACTCCTGATGATGTCCACGAACAACATCTTCTCGCCCTCCTCGGGCAAGCCGATCCTCACGCCCTCGCAGGACATCGTCCTCGGCGCCTACTACCTCACCATTGAGCCGCGCACCAAGCCCGCCAAGGGCGTCCGCGTGCCGCTGCTCTCCGGTCTCCACGAGGTCCTCTACGTCAAGGCCGACGGCGCGCTCAAGATGCATGACTGGATCGAGGTGCCGAACCCGGACTTCAAGAAGGACACCGTCTACGGCAACAAGGAGCGCAAGGTGCTCCGCACGACCGTGGGCCGCGTGATCTTCAACGAGATCTGGCCGTCCGCCCTCGGGTTCATCAACTTCCCGGTGCCGAAGAGCAAGCTCGGCGACCTGATCCTCAACACCTACAAGGTCGCCGGCGACCGCGTGACGGTGGAGACGCTCGACAAGCTGAAGGAGCTGGGCTTCCAGACCGCCATGCAGGCCGGCATCTCCATCGGTATCGACGACATGATCATCCCCGAGAACAAGAAGGAGATCGTGCACGACGCCCGCAAGAAGGTCGACGAGGTCGAGTCCCAGTACAAGAAGGGCATCATCACCTCCGGCGAGCGCTACAACAAGATCATCGACATCTGGACCGGCGCCACCGACCGCATCGCCAAGGCGGTCTTCGCCAAGCTCGAGAACAACGACGGCCGCACTGAGGTGAACCCGGTTTACATCATGATGGATTCCGGCGCCCGCGGTAACAAGCAGCAGGTCCGCCAGCTGTGCGGTCTCCGCGGCCTCATGGCCAAGCCCTCCGGCGAGATCATCGAGCGCCCCATCCTGTCCTCGTTCCGCGAGGGCCTCACGGTGCTTGAGTACTTCATCTCGACGCACGGCGCCCGCAAGGGCCTCGCCGACACCGCCCTCAAGACGGCCGACGCCGGTTACATGACCCGCAAGCTTTGCGACGTGGCCATGGACGCCGTGGTCACCGAGGAGGATTGCGGCACCCGCGACGGCATCTGGAAGAAGGCCATCTTCGAGGGAGAGACCATGCTGGTCACGCTCGCGGAGCGCATCGTCGGCCGCTTCTCCGCGGACGACGTCTACGACCCGCTCGCCCCGACCAAGACCCTGGTCGAATCCGGCGAACTCATCACCGAGGAGCTCTCCAAGCGCATCGAGGATTCCGGCATCGAGCGCGTCAAGGTGCTCTCGCCGCTCACCTCCACGAGCGAGCAGGGCATCGACGCCAAGTCCTACGGCATCAATCCCGCGACCAACAAGGTCGCGAAGATCGGTGATTCCGTCGGCATCATCGCCGCCCAGTCCATCGGCGAGCCCGGCACGCAGCTCACCATGCGCACCTTCCACATCGGCGGTGTCGCCTCGGCCGGTTCCAAGAACCCCGAGATCAAGGTCCGCAACGCCGGCCTCGTGAAATACCGCGGCCTGCGCCTCGTGCAGACCGCCGATGGCTTCAACATCGTCCTCAACAAGACCGGCGCGCTGCTGATCATCGACGAGAACGATCGCGAGCTGGAATCCTATCCGATCGTGGTCGGCACCTTCCTCTCCGTCACCGACGGCGCCAAGGTCACCAAGGGCCAGACGATCGCCCAGTGGGATCCCTACAACATCCCGGTTCTCTCCGAGAAGGCCGGCACGCTCCACTTCAAGGACATGATCCCGGGTGTGACCGTGAAGCGCGAACTCGACGAGTCCACCGGCCGCATCGCGACCGTGGTCATCGAGCACAAGGAAGACCTCAATCCCCAGATCGAAGTCCGCGACGACCACAACAAGCCGGTCGCTGCCTACTCGATCCCGACTGGTGCCCAAGTTGCTGTGGCCGAGGGTGATATCATCCAGCCCGGCGCCTTGCTCGCCAAGACACCGCGTCAGGCCTCCGTCACCAAGGACATCACCGGTGGTCTCCCCCGCGTGGCCGAGCTTTTCGAAGCCCGCCGCCCGAAGGAAGCCGCCGAGATGGCCCGCATCGAGGGCGTCGTCTCGTTCGAGGGTTCCATCCGCGGCAAGCGCAAGCTCGTCGTCCGCCAGGAAGAGTCCGGCGCCGAGGAGGAACACCTGATCCCGCACGGCAAGCACATCATCGTGCAGGCCGGCGACGTCGTCCACAAGGGCCAGCACCTCACCGAGGGCTCCGCCGATCCGCACGAGATCCTCGAGATCCTCGGGCCGACCGCGCTGTATGAGTTCCTCATCGGCCAGGTGCAGGAAGTCTATCGTCTCCAGGGCGTGTCGATCAACGACAAGCACATCGAGGTCATCATCCGGCAGATGCTCCGCAAGGTCCGCATCTCCGATCCGGGTGACACCGAGTGGTTCTGGGGCGAGCAGATCGACCGCGTGGCGTTCCTGCGCGAGAACAAGCGCATCGATGCCGCCGGCGGCAAACCCGCCGAGGCCGAGCCGATCCTGCTGGGTATCACCAAGGCCTCCCTCGAGACCGAGAGCTTCATCTCGGCCGCCTCCTTCCAGGAGACGACCCGCGTCCTCACCGACGCCTCGACGCTGGGCAAGGTCGACACCCTGAAGGGCTTCAAGGAAAACGTCATCATGGGTCACTTGATCCCGGCGGGCACGGGCCTCCCGGCTTACAAGAAACTCCGCGTGACGCTGCCGCTTGGTGGCGACATCCCGATGGACGAGGCCCCCAAGGCCACGGCCGAGGCCAGCTAAGCGACGGTCAATGCAACTTCAAAGCCGCGGAGGAATCCGCGGCTTTTTCTTTGTCCCTCACGCCCCACCAATCGGGGGTACGGTGGTGGTGGACTCCGGCGGCCGGGGCTTCCGGCGCTCAATGCCATCCCATTTGGCTGGTGGAACCTTGGCCTGCACGAGGGTCTCGGCGAGGTGCAGCGGCACCTTGGCCAGCACGAAAAGCAGGGGCAGGGTGGCCAGCAGCGCGATGGCCGAGGTGTTGGGCGTGAATCCGCCGAACAATGCGGCCGAGAAGGCCATGACCAGAATGGCCGCCCACACGAGGGTGCTGGCCAGGGCAGGCCAAACGATGAATTTCAGCCAGGTGCGTGCCGGACGCCGGGACCGCCAGAGCGGCACGGCGGAGAGGGCCAGCACCGTCGAAAACAGCATCACCCCGGCGGCACCACCGGCGACGATCGTCCCCACGGTGTAAATAAGGGCATCGGGCAGGCCGAACAGCTTGGTCACGAAGAGACCGAGCTTCACGTTGGCATTTGGCGGGGAAAACAGGTCGTCCCGGTCGTAAAGCCGGGTGAAACGACCGGACTCGATCTGGTTGTAGCGCTGCAGGTAGGCGGCCAGACGTTCCTCGTAGCGGGCGGGGTTGGCGTTCTTGAGCATGAGTGCGCGCGGCACTTGGGGCACGCCGTTGAGCACGCTGGCGACCTCGGGATAGTCCCGCTTCAACGTCTGCCTCGCAGCGGTGACATTGAAAGGCGTCGTCAGGCTGAGGGGACTCCAGCCATATTCGCTCTCCCGCAGCCGGCTGGCATAGGTGCGCGCCAGGGCGAGGGGGTGCTGGTCCAGCGCCACGCCGGACAGACGGTAATTGAAGGACGACCAGCCTGTGGCAAGGGCAGGGGATAGCGTGGTCAAGCCCCCCGCGGTGATCAGTCCCGCTACCAGCAACACCAAGCCCTGTTTGAGCGCTCGCCAGAGTTCATGGCGAAGCCAAGGCCGGAATTTTTCACTGGAAATGCCGGTGGACTTGATCGAGCTCATCGAAAGCAGGAAGACACGCCCAAGGTCGATTGTCACGCCAGACGAGGAGAGTCCGGGTCTCGCGTGAGGCTGGATGGGCGAGCGAAAAAATGACCTTGTTTTCCCCATGGAAATTGGGAATCTGAAGATCCTCCCGCCAAAAAGATGCCCGTAGAGCTTTGCTCCGGGTGTCTCTCGCCCGGCCCTCACCGGCCGGGCGTTCTTTTTGATATCGGCTTGTCCGATATCAACCAGCCATAGCCCGAAGGGCGACGGCTGGTCTGATCGTGACCGCCAGTGGCGCGGCAAGGGGTAGGGTAGGCCGTTTTTACAATCGGATTTTCGGGTCGATAATCCAATGTGAACAACTTTTCCGGGGATTTTTCGATTTAGCTCTTGAAGTGCTCTCTGCCGACCTGCTTTTCTAACCATCCCTATCGTCACTTACAGCCCCTGCAGCCAAACTGTAGAGGCACCTGAGACGCCGCGATTTCGGGAATTTCACTCTCGAAAACGTGTTTTCCCATTAAGCGCGAAATAGTTCTTGCCGGAGGCTCTTGCTCCGGTAGGTTCCGCGCCTTTTCCACTTTCCAAACCTTCCATACCAACCACATGCCAACCATCAACCAACTCGTGAGAAAAGGACGCCGCAAAGTCGTTGCGAAGTCCAAGGCTCCGGCGTTGCAGGGTAACCCCTTCCGCCGCGGCGTCTGTGTGCAGGTCATGACCCGCACGCCGAAGAAGCCGAACTCGGCCATCCGCAAGGTCGCCAAGGTCCGCCTCACGAATGGCACGGAGGTCATCTCCTACATCCCCGACGAGGGCCATAACCTCCAGGAGCACTCCATTGTGCTCGTGCGGGGCGGCCGCGTGAAGGATCTCCCCGGCGTGCGTTACCACATCGTTCGCGGCACCCTCGACGCCACCGGCGTGGAGAAGCGCCGCCGTTCCCGTTCCAAATACGGCGTCAAACGCCCGAAAGCCGCCAAGGCCTCCTAACCCCCGTTCTTTCCCAGCCGCCATGTCACGTCGTCGCAGAGCCACTCACCGCACCACCGTCCCGGATGTCCGCTACAACAGCGCGCTGGTGACCCACCTGATCAATGTCATCATGAAGAGCGGCAAGCGCACGCTCGCCGAGCGCATCGTCTACGGCGCCTTCGAGCGCGTGAGCGAGAAGCTCCAGAAGGGCGACCCGGTCGACCTGCTCATGGGCGCGATGGAAAACGCCCGACCGAAGCTCGAGGTCAAGAGCCGCCGCGTCGGTGGCGCCACCTACCAGGTGCCCGTCGAGATTTCCTTTGAGCGCCAGGAATCGCTGGCCCTCCGCTGGATTGTCAACGCCGCCACCGGCCGCAAGGGCACCCCGATGCGCGAGGCCATCGCCGCCGAGATCATCGACGCCTACAACAACACCGGCTCCGTCGTGAAGAAGAAGGAAGAGATGCACAAGATGGCCCAGGCCAACCGCGCCTTCGCCCATCTCCGCTGGTAAGGAATCCACCGCATGTCCGTCGCTTCTCCCATCAATATCACTGTCGTTACCGACAAGGCCAAGGTCTCGGCCGTCAACTCGAAGGACCGTCCGTTTCCCCTCGAGTGGACCCGCAACATCGGCATTGCCGCGCACATTGACGCCGGCAAGACGACGACGACCGAGCGCATCCTCTTTTACTCCGGCGCCGTCCACAAGATGGGCGAAGTCCACGAAGGCACCACGGTGACCGACTGGATGGAGCAGGAGCGCGAGCGCGGCATCACGATCACCGCCGCCGCCATTTCCTGCGCCTGGAACGCCTCCTGGGGCCCCTGGAAGGGCATCAAGCAGCGCATCAACATCATCGACACCCCCGGACACGTGGACTTCACGGCCGAGGTGGAGCGCTCGCTCCGCGTGCTCGACGGCGCCGTCGCCGTGTTCTGCGCCGTCGCCGGCGTGCAGCCCCAGTCCGAGACCGTCTGGCGCCAGGCCAACAAGTACCGCGTGCCGCGCGTGGCGTTCATCAACAAGATGGACCGCACCGGCGCCGACTTCTTCCGCGCTGTCTCCGAGATGCGCGAGAAGCTCAAGGCCAACGCCCACCCGATCTTCCTGCCCATCGGCAAGGAGGAGAATTTCTCCGGCCTCATCGATCTCGTCCAGAACGTGGCCTACTCCTTCGAGGAGGACCCCAAGGACCAGCTGGGCATGAACCCGAAGACGATGCCGGTGCCCGCCGACATGGTGGCGCAGACGAAGGAATACCGCGACAAGCTCATCGAGGCGGTCTGTGATTTCGACGACGTCATCGCCGAGAAGTACCTCAACGGCCAGGAGATCAGCGTCGAGGAGCTGATGCTCGGCGTCCGCAAGGCCACGATCTCGCTCCAGTTCACCGGCGTCATCCCCGGCTCCGCCTTCAAGAAGAAGGGCGTCCAGCGCCTGCTCGATTGCGTCGTCAACTACCTCCCGAGCCCGATCGACGTTCCGCCGATGCAGGGCCAGGACACCGAGGGCAAGACGGTCGAGGCCGTCGTGAGCGACAAGGCCAAGCTGGCCGGTCTCGCCTTCAAGCTCTGGAATGATCCCTTTGTCGGCCGCCTTGTGTTCTACCGCGTCTACACCGGCCAGCTGAAGCGCGGCATGTCCCTCTACAATCCCCGCACCCGCCGTTCCGAGCGCGTTTCCCGCCTCGTCCTCATGCGCGCCATCGAGCGCGAGGAAATCGAGGTCGCCTACGCCGGTGACATCTGCGCCGTCGTCGGCGTCAAGGAAGTCATCACGGGCGACACCCTGTGCGACGAGGATTTCGACATCCGGCTCGAGCCGCCGTCCTTCCCCGAGCCCGTCATCTCGATGTCCATCGAGCCGAACTCCAAGGCCGACCAAGAGAAGCTGGGCGTCGCGCTCCAGCGCCTCGTCGCCGAGGACCCGACCCTGCGCGTCAAGACCGACCAGGACACGGGCCAGACCATTCTCGCCGGCATGGGCGAGCTGCACCTCGAGATCATCATCGACCGCATGAAGCGCGAGTTCAAGGTCGAGGCCTCCTCCGGCAAGCCCCAGATCGCCTACCGCGAGACCATCACCAAGTCTGCCGACGGCGAGGGCAAGTTCATCCGTCAGTCGGGCGGCAAGGGCCAGTACGGCCACGTCTGCATCAAGCTCGAGCCGAACACCAAGGGCAAGGGCGTCGAGGTCATCAACGAGACGGTCGGCGGCTCCATCCCGAAGGAATTCATCAAGCCCGCCACGGAAGGCCTGCTCGAGGGCGCCAACAACGGCGTCGTCGCCGGCTTCCCGGTCGTGGACGTCATCATCCGCATCGTGGACGGTTCGTTCCACGAGGTGGATTCGTCCGAGCTCGCGTTCAAGATGGCTGGCATCTTCGCCTTCAAGGATGCGATGAAGCTGGCCGGCCCGATCCTGCTCGAGCCCATCATGGGCGTCGAGGTCACCACCCCGGAGGAATACCAGGGCGACCTTATGGGCGACATCAACCGCCGCCGCGGCCAGATCCAGGGCATGGAGAACAAGGCCGGCGCGTGCATCATCAGCGCGCACGTGCCGCTGGAACTGCTCTTCGGCTACGTCACCGACATCCGCTCCCTCTCGAAGGGCCGCGCCAGTGCCGGCATCACTCCGTCCCATTTCGCGCAGGTGCCTAACTCGCAGCTTGCGAAGATCGTCGAGACCAACGCCAAGGGCCCCGCCCGTACCTAAACTTTCAACCCTCGTTCTTTATACCGCCATGAAAGGCCAACGCATTCGCATCAAACTCCAGGGCTTCGACTATCGCGTCATCGACCAGTCCGCCCTGGAAATCGTGGAAACCGCCAAGCGCTCCGGCGCCCGCGTCTCGGGTCCCATCCCGCTGCCCACCCACATCGTGAAGCTTTCGGTCAACCGCTCCCCGCACGTCGACAAGAAGTCCATGGAGCAGTTTGAATCCCGCACGCACAAGCGTCTCATCGACATCCTCGAGCCCACCGCCCAGACGGTCGACGAGCTCAAGAAACTCAATCTCCCGTCCGGCGTGGACATCACCATCAACGTCTAACTTTAACTCACAACCAGCTTAGCAGACGCCGCTCAACCCGGCCCTTGCTAAAGTAGGTCTAAACAAACGGCGCTCACCCGCCACCTACCACTTAGCCCATGATCGCTACCATATTAGGCAAAAAAATCGGCATGACCCAGGTCTACGACGCGCAAAACGTCCTGATCCCGGTCACCGTGGTGGAAGCCGGCCCGTGCCCGGTCGTCCAGGTAAAAACTGTCGAGTCCGACGGCTACAATGCCGTGCAGCTCGGTTTCGGCGCCCAGAAGGCGAACAACGCCTCCAAGGCCGAGACCAACCACGCCAAGAAGGCCGGCCTCGCTTCCACGCCCCGCGTGCTGAACGAAGTCCGCCTTACCGAGGCCTTCTCCGGCAAGCCCGGTGACGTGATCACGGTCGCCGTGTTCACCGAGGGCCAGGTCATCGACGTGCTCGGTGTCTCCAAGGGCAAGGGCTTCCAGGGCGTCGTGAAGCGCTTCCGCGTCAACGGCGGTCCCGCCGCCCACGGCTCCATGTTCCACCGCCGCATCGGTTCCATCGGCATGCGCCAGACCCCCGGCCGCGTGTGGAAGAACCAGCGCATGCCCGGCCACATGGGCAGTGACGTTCGCACCGTGCAGAACCTGCGCGTCGTGAAGATCATCGCCGACAAGAACCTCATTCTCGTCAAGGGCGCCATCCCCGGCGCCAACGGCGACGACGTCATCATCCGTTCCGGCAAGAAAGCCAAGAAAGCCTAACCACCGGAGACTGACCCAACATGAAACTCACCGTTTTCACATCCGACGCCTCGAAGAGCTCTGAAAAAGAGTTCAAGCTCCCGACCTTCGAAGGCGACCGTGGCCTCCAGGCCGTCAAGGAGGTCGTCGTTGCCCATCGCGCCAACGCCCGCCTCGGCACCGCCTCCACCAAGACCCGCGGCGAAGTCCGCGGCGGCGGCAAGAAGCCCTGGGCCCAGAAGGGCACCGGTCGCGCCCGCGCCGGCTCCAACCGCTCGCCGCTGTGGAGCGGCGGTGGTGTCGTGTTCGGCCCCAAGCCCCGCGATTACTCCAAGAAGATCAACGGCAAGGTGAAGGCCCTCGCTTTCAACCGCGCCCTCTTCGACCGCGTCACCTCCGGCGACGTCAGTGTCATCGAGGCCTTCTCCTCGAAAGAGGCGAAGACCAAGGCGATGGACGCCGTCATCGGCCGCATCGCGCCCAAGGGCAAGGTGCTCATCGTGGACGCCCCGTTCACCACCGAGGCCACCCGCGCCGCCCGCAATCTCGCCCGCGTCACCCTGCAGGTGGCTTCCAAGC
>Ga0255338_1002751_pt1 | contig 23828 bp, 19 predicted proteins | sample MeOH1_35cm_T4_19_FD_203715 | JGI IMG/M metagenome (GOLD analysis project Ga0255338, IMG submission 203715) | Sandy soil microbial communities from University of British Columbia, Vancouver, Canada - MeOH1_35cm_T4_195 | ecosystem: Engineered > Artificial ecosystem > Sand microcosm > Unclassified ...
CATCGAACTGATAGCCTCCGGATCACTCGCCACCTTGGCTTCCTTGAGGATGCTGCCTTCGGTGGTGATCACGCAGATGCTCGTCAGCTCCAGGGAAACGTCGAGACCGGCATAAAGGATGGGCATGAGGCGCTCCTCTTCCAGGATGTCGAGGAAGGATGGGCTTTATGCGCGACGCAGCCCAGACCCCGACTACCCCATCTGAACACGCACTGGTTCATGAGCCTTGACGACGCGCGGGCGAAAATGGAGGCTTGGCGTAGAGACTATAACGAGGTTCGGCCGCACAGCGCGATCGGCAACAAGCCGCCGATCGCGCTCATGAATGGCTCTCCGGCATCCCCGCCGGAATGAGCCCTAACCCCGGAGTTTTCCAGCCCCGGGTGGCCTAGAAACGGGGAGCGCTTCACAATGGGCCAGAACGAACTTCAATCTGGATTAGCGATGAGGGGCAACGTCAGTCCGTCCGAAACTTCGCCGCAGAGGCCATGACGCGAATCCTCCCCGCACCATGGACTCAGCGATCGCACTCCACCGATAGCTCCAGAGAGTCATAATCAATGGCCGTTCGTATTAGTTTCTTCTCCGTTCATAAACACATTATATGTCAGAGAATAATTTTGATATAATTTATTTTGCAATGCGACGAAGGGCGACGATCAGTGTCGAGCGCCGGATTTCGACCGTCCCACGCGCTGAAGCCTTGCTGGCGCCATCTTGCGACGTCCTCCCCGTCACGAGGAAGACCCCAATCAAGTCAGGCGGAAGCCGCTCGTATTTCAGACGTCCCCGCCTTTTTGGTAGTTGGTCGGCGAGATGCCGACGATTTTTTGGAAAGTTTTGCAGAAGTGACTTTGGTCCGAAAATCCGCATTCGAAGGCAATCACTTTTTGGGGCACCTTGCGATGGCGCAGCATTTCCTGTGCCTTGGCCACGCGCGCCCGGATGACATAGGCATAGGGGGCGATCCCAAAGTCGGTCTTGAACCTGCGGGAAAAATGGAAGGGACTCATGCCGGCGGCATTGGCCAGTTCGTCGAGCGATATATCCTCGGACAGGCGGGATGCGATCAACTCGACAACCTGTCTCCGTTGCGTCGGCGTAAGCGCCGCGCCGGAATCGTCGGACAAGCGGACCTTGGCGTAGTTGCGCAAGAGATGCACGGCAAGTTGGCTGCGCAGGGCATCAACCATCATGCGCTGGCCAAGCCCGCCGCACTTCAGTTCCGCCTCGAGCGTGTCGAAGTAGTTCAGGATCAGGGGATCCTCCCCCGAAACCCGATCCGCAATCTCGATAGATTGCGGATCGCGGTCGAATACTCCCGTGGCGGCGGAGGCGATTGCATCGTGGCTGAGATAGATATGCCGCACATTGATCGGATCGCGCCAGGTCCAGGTGGACTGTTCCGCGCGGGTCAGCAGGGAAATCTGTCCCCGGCCGACGATGGCTTCCTCCGATGCCCGGCCAACCGCGCGGCGCATTGACGTCGGCGTCCCGCCGTAGGCGACGATCATGTAATCGCGCATGGGCGGGATCGCCGCAGCCTGACATGGGTATTGATAACCCTTGAGGGCAATGCCCTTCCAGTTCAAGCTTAAAGAATTCAGTGTTTCTACCCCCGGAATCCATTCGGGAATCCTGTCGGGCGGCACAAGGGTTTTTCCCGTCGGTTTTTCCCTTCTGTTCTTCTCCGCGCTCATGGCGCGATCTCCGCGACACGGTCGACCAGAGTGACCAGACGCAGCGCGATATCATTCTCGATCCAGTCGCGCGTCAGGGAATGGGACGGGCCGCCGCAGTTGAAGACCACGATGGGCGACCGGTCGCACGGCACAAGGGGCACGGCCACGGCATTCACGTCGCTCCGCCATTCGCCGAACGAGGTGCAATAGCCCCGCGCGAGGTAGCTTTCGATGGCGGCCTCAATGCCCGGCAGGACGAGGCGCCAGTTCTCGCCCTCGTGGTCCCTTAGTTCATCAATTATACCGCGGTGGCCGCTCGTCACAAGGGCGGCGATGTTCGCGCGGCCGGCGGCGCTGGTCGCAAGCTTGACATGCGCCCCCACGTCGATGGCGAGGGTTACCGCATTCGAGCCCCTGCACCTTTCGAGATAGACCATTGACATCTTGTCGCGGCCGACCATGGCCACAGGCATACCGGTGTAATCGGCCAGTTCCTGCATAAGCGGCTTGGCCAGTTGCCGCAGGGACAGCCCGGCGAGGCAGGAAAAGCCCAACGACAAGACCGGCAGGGCCAGCCGATAACGCGCAGTATCGGGATCGTGGCTAAGATAGCCAAGCTTGAGCAGCGTATAGGTCAGCCGCGAGATCGTGGGTTTGGAAAGCCCTGTCCGCGCCGCGAAATCCCGGTTGCCGAGTGCCTCGCCCTCTCGGCCGAAGGCGCGCAAAATCTCTAAACCGCGCGCCAAGGCAATCACGAAATCGCGATCCTGCCCCTCGTCTGGGCTGCGCTCCTTTCTTGGCCTCATTCAACTCCCCCGCAGCGCCACTAGTCAAAAAATACTAAGGTGAAGCACCATATCCGTCAATATGCGGAATAATATTCCGCATAGCGAAATAGTGCTCTGGCGCACATCCCGCGCGACGGGAAATCGGCTTGGCGGGAGGCTTGACCAACCTGTCACCTTTCGAAGAGTGCAGCGTGAGTTGGCCCAGACAGCGCCAACTGCGGAACCCGCAGGTCGTGCAGCAAGAACATACAATCGATCGAGCAAGACTTTCCTATACAACGCTCATTAGCACATTCAAAAATGTAAAAAAGAGTTGACAGGCAGACGTCCACCCGCTCGCGCCGAAGGGGAAATCGGCAGGGTGGCAAGGTGCCTGAAGGACAAACTGTTCTCTGGGAGGAGTGAAGATGGCAATCAGCAAGGAAGCAGACACGCTGCGCGCGCTCTATCAGAGTTGGACAGACCAGATGGTCGCGAATCCGAATCTGACAATCCTGAACCTGCGCAGCATGTTCGATGAATGGGGCCAGCCGGCGCTGGAGCCCGAAAGTGTGACCTACAAGAGCGATCGAATCGGCGGGGTCGAGGCGATCTGGGCCTATCCCCAGGTCGCCGACACCTCGCGCGTCATCCTCTACACGCATGGGGGCGGTTTCGCCGTCGGTTCCGCCGACAGCCACCGCAAGATGGCCGGCCATCTTGCCAAGGCGCTGGGCGTGACGGCCTGCAACCTCCACTACCGGCGTGCGCCGGAGCATCCCTTCCCGGCCCAGATCGAGGATGCGGTCGCGGCCTACAAGGCGCTCCTCGCCAAGGGCTATGACCCCAAGAAGATAGTCACGGCCGGCGACAGCGCCGGCGGCAACCTTGCCGTCGCAAGTGTCCTGAAGTTCCGTGACCTCGGTCTGCCGCTGCCGGGTGCGGTTATCACCTATTCGCCCTGGCTCGACATGGCGCTGCGTGGCAAGACGCTCCAGACCAACGCGGGAACGGATGCGCTGGTCAGCCAGGCCATCCTCGAGGGAATGCGGGGTATGTTCCTCGGCGCAAAGACTGACCCGCTGGATAAGCTCGCGAACCCGCTGGAAAACGATTTCACAGGCTTCCCGCCGCTTTACATCACCTGCGGCAGCGCCGAGACGCTTCAGAGCGATTCCGAGTCCCTCCACGCCAAGGCAAAGACGCAAGGCGTGAAGACGGTGCTCTCGATGGTGCCGGGCATGCAGCATGTCTTTCCGGCCCTCTCGGGACGTGCGCCAGAAGCGGATCAGGAACTGGCGCGCATCGCCGCTTGGTACCGCGCGCTATGACCGATCGGTGCTGCGACCCGTGCGGTCGTGGGGCCATCCTTCATCCATCACAGTCGATTCATTCATCACAGTCGAATGGTCCGCTAAATGCGCCTGGAGCGCAAGGGCGGTGCCATGTCCAAGGAGGATCAATATGACCATGGCAGCTGAAAAAACGCGGACCGGCGGCGCGGATTATGACGTCGTTGTCGTCGGTGCGGGGTTCGGCGGACTCTATGCGGTGCACAAGTTGCGCAACGAACAGGGGATGAACGTCAAGGCCTATGACAATGCCGCAGATGTCGGCGGAACCTGGTTCTGGAACCGCTATCCGGGCGCGGTCTCGGACACCGAAAGCTTTGTCTACCGCTTTTCCTTCGACAAGGAATTGCTGCAGCGCGGCCGCTGGAAGAACCGCTACGTGACCCAACCGGAAATCCTGGCCTATCTGAACGAGGTGGCCGATCACCTCGACCTGCGCCGCAGTTACGAATTCAATACCAAGGTCACGGCCGCGCAGTTCGAAGAAGCAATCGGCCTGTGGAAGGTCACGACCGACAAGGGACAGACGGTCACCGCCAAGTATCTGATCACCGGGCTGGGGCTTCTGTCGGCCACCAACCTGCCGAAGTTGAAGGGCATGGATACCTTCAAGGGCCGGATTCTGCATACCGGCGCATGGCCTGAGGGTGTGGAACTTGCCGGCAAGCGCGTCGGCATCATCGGAACCGGCTCAACCGGCGTCCAGGTGATCACCGCCACTGCGCCGATTGCCAAGCACCTGACCGTGTTCCAGCGTTCGGCACAATTTGTCGTTCCCATCGGCAACACGCCGCAGGATGCCGAAACGATCGCGAGCCAGAAGGCGACGTATGACGACATCTGGAAACAGGTAAAATCCTCGGCCGTGGCGTTCGGCTTCGAGGAAAGCACAATTCCGGCCGAGACTGCCTCGGCCGAGGAACGCGACCGGGTATTCGAGGCGGCCTGGCAGCGCGGCGGCGGCTTCTACTTCATGTTCGGAACGTTCTCCGACATCGCCACCAGCCAGATCGCCAACGATGTCGCTGCCGACTTCATCAAGCGGAAGCTCAAGCAGATCGTGAAGGATCCCGAAACCGCGCGGAAGCTGACGCCCAATGACCTCTATGCCAAGCGTCCGCTGTGCGGGAACGACTATTATGGTGTCTACAATCGCGACAACGTCACGCTGGCGGATGTGAAGGCCGACCCGATCGCGGAATTCACCCCGAGCGGCATCCGGCTCGCCAGCGGCGCCGAACACGAACTGGACGTTGTGATCTTCGCTACCGGATTCGACGCCGTGGACGGCAACTACACCCGCATCGACATGCGCGGCAGGAACGGCGTCAGCCTGCGCGACATGTGGAAGGAGGGCCCCCTTGGCTATCTGGGCATCATGGAGGCGGAATTCCCGAACCTCTTCATGATCCTCGGCCCGAACGGTCCCTTCACCAACCTTCCGCCTACCATCGAGACGCAGGTGGAATGGATCGCCGATATGGTCAACACGATGGAAGCCAAAGGGCTGAAGACCATCGAACCGACTGCGCGAGCGCGCGATGAATGGGTCGAACTGTGCCGCACCATCGCAAACATGACCTTGTTCCCGAAGGCGGAAAGCTGGATCTTCGGAGCCAATATACCCGGCAAGAAGAACACGGTGATGTTCTATCTGGCGGGCCTTGGCAACTATCGCAAAGTACTCAGCGGTCTGAGCGAGAGCGGTTATCCGACGATAATCTTCGATCGGGCCGTGGAATACGTGGCCTGACGTCGGCAGCATAGTCGGAAGCCCGATGGTGGCCCCCGGCGTTCCAAACAGTGTAAACTAAGAGAGAAACACAATGAAGCGAGTTCAAGACAAAGTGGCACTTGTCACCGGCGGCGCCATGGGCATGGGCAGAACCCATGCCGAAACCTTGGCGGCCGAAGGCGCCTATGTCTTCGTCGGCGACCGCGATGCGGCGGCGGGCAAGGCGGTCGTCGACGGCATCGTCGCGAAAGGCGGCAAGGCAGAGTTCCTGTCGCTGGATGTGACCAAGGAAAGCGATTGGGCAGCGGCGGTCGATACCGTCAAGGCGAAGTCCGGCAAGCTGAACGTTCTGGTCAACAACGCGGGCATTCTCGTTCTGAAGCCCGCGCATGAGACCACGAACGACGAATGGGACAGCACCTTCAACGTGAACGTCCGAGGCGTCTGGCTGGGCATCCGGTCCTTCGTGCCGCTGATGAAGGGCAACAATGGATCGATCATCAATATTTCCTCGATTTACGGCATCGTGGGCGCCCCTATGGCCGGCGCCTATATCGCCTCGAAGGGCGCGGTCAGGTTGCTCACGAAGTCCTGCGCGGTCGATCTGATTCAGTTCGGCATTCGGGTGAACTCGGTCCATCCCGGTGTCATCGACACGCCGATGACCAAGGATCTGCTGCACGGCGATCCCGCGGCCCGCAAGGCGATCATGGGCGCGACGCTCTTTGACCGCCCCTGCCAGCCGGTAGAAGTGTCGAAGGCCGTCCTGTTCCTTGCCTCGGACGAATCGTCATTCGTGCACGGCGCGGAAATAGTGGTCGACGGCGGCTACACCGCCAACTGATCTTGGTTGCGCGCCTTGCGGATCTGCGCAGCGTGAGGCCCCAGGACTCCCGGCAGCTTGTCTGCCGGGAGTCAGAAAATCGGGTCGGGGCGGCAAGCACATTCGGTGCCGAGAAGTCACGAGGTCGGGGGTCAAGTCGTGAAACTGAACAATAATAGGGAGGAAATGGTGATGCTGAAATCCCGGGGGGAGATCCGGTATTCCACGCTTGACGCGGCCGGGCTCTCTGCGCTCTGCTTGACGGGGGCGCTACCGGTCTATGGCTGGGACGAGAATCCGCGCGACTTCATTCCGGCACCTGCGGGAACGAATCTCAGACTTGTTCACTATCTTGACAGCATATCCGACGAGTTCGTGGATGGTAACGGCAATGATGTTGCTGATTCGAGCCTCGACGTTAACACTGGCTTTATCCGTTATGTCCACTACTTCGACATGGCGGGCATGTGGGCTGACGTGAATGTGCTTCAGCCCTTCGGGAGGTCTGAACAACACGAGCATCGGCGGGACCAGCATCGACATCAAGAATTTTTCTTTGGGGATCTTACGCTTGTCGGCACAATCTGGCCGATGAGCGATCTTGGGAACGGTCGTCATTTTGGCGTCGCGACCTATCTCACCATGCCAAGCGGGCAATATTCGGCCACCCGGCCCGGTCTGGGTTCCAACCGCCGGTCCGTCGCCATTCAGCCCGGCTTCCTGTTCAATATCACCCCAAAGTGGTCGGTCGATCTCGTGGGAGACGTGACGATCTTCAGTGACAACGGCGATGGCCTTGGTGGCATTACCGTCGAGAAAGCCCTGAGTTTTATTGCGCTCGGCTGGCTCAACTACCATGCAAGCGACAGCATGACGCTTTCGCTCGGGGTGAAGACGAATTGGGGCGGAGCTGAAACCGCCAGGAGCGTCGAGGGTCCCGGCGTGTCATCGCCCACAGCGCGGGTAGCTTAATCTCAGATGTTCGATTCGACTACCCAGTTCTTGATGGAAGTTAAGTACGACGTGGATGTCTGGAATAGTTTCGAACACAAAGCGACCCTGACCGTCCGGCTTGCAAAGTTCTTCTGAACGGCGCGGGAAGGGTGGATCCAACCATCCTTTGGCAAGGCGAAAGGCGTTGAACGTAGAAAGCAACAGGCGACTTCCGCCAACTTCCAATGGTTTCGCGTTCACGGGCGAGATCGTGGACGCGCCAAGAAAGAAAGGACAACGATCATGCATTGCCAGTGCGTTCATGAATTTGGCCGGCCCCTTCGCGCGGACGACAGACCGGATATGACCCCTCGGGGAACGGAGGTCATCCTGAGCGTGACCGCGGCTGGCGTTTGCCACACCGACCTTCACATCCGCGACGGTGGCTATGATCTTGGCCACGGCCGCAAGCTGGAGTTCGCCAAGCGCGGGCTCGAACTGCCGCGGGTGATGGGGCATGAGACCGTCGGCGAGGTAATCGCTGTAGGCCCGGATGCGGGCAATGTCGATCGCGGCAAGAAATATGTGGTCTATCCCTGGATCGGTTGCGGCGCCTGCGCGATCTGCGCCTCTGGACAAGAGCAGCTGTGCATGACGCCGAAGTTTCTCGGTATTCACGTTGACGGCGGCTATGCGACGCAGATCCGGGTGCCGCATCCGAAATATCTTTATGACATCGGAAACATCGCGCCCGAAACTGCCGCGCCGCTGGCCTGCTCGGGGCTGACTGCCTATGGCGCGCTGAAGAAGGTCGAGGGCACGCTGAAGGACCATGCGCTTCTGGTAATCGGCGCCGGCGGCCTTGGGCTGATGTGCGCCGAGCTTTCGCGTGCACTCCGAGCCAAGGCGCCCGTGTTAGTGGACATCGACCCGGTCAAGCGGGCATCGGCCCTTGCTGCGGGGGCCTGCGCGGCCGTTGATCCGCGGGACGCGGACGCGGTGGCGCAGATTCATGCCGCCGCCGGAGAGGCACCCCTTGCCGCGATCGACTTTGTCGGCGCCGAGCCAACGGCCGAACTGGGGTTCAATGCGCTCGCCAAGGGCGGGACTTATGTCATCGTTGGGCTCTTCGGCGGGGCCGCCCCTTGGGCGCTTCCAATGATCGCACTGCGGTCGCTCACGATCCGCGGCAGCTATGCCGGTTCTCCGAGCGAGTTCGCGGAACTTATGGATTTGGCCCGCAAAGGCGTGATCAAGCCGATCCCCACGACCTGTTACAAGCTAGACGAGGCTGAGGACGTGCTGAACAACCTTGCCGGCGGCAAGATCGTCGGTAGGGCAATTCTGGCGGGCATGTAAGCGGCTCAGGCGAAAGGCGCCACGAAATCGACACCCCGGGGACTATGATGGAAACGACCTATCCTGACACTCAACTACTGATCGCCGGACGCTGGCGAGACGGACGTCTGGGGCGGCGAGCCGCCGTCTACAATCCGGCGACGGCGGAAGTGATTGGCCACTATGCGGTTGCCGAACTCGTCGATTTGGAAGAAGCTGTTGAGACCGCCGGCAGTGTTTTTGCGTCCTGGCGTGATGCCGGCGCCTTCGCGCGCGGAAACATTCTGCGCCGCGCGGCCGTGCTACTGCGCGAACGCGCCGACACGCTCGCGCCGCGCATGACCATGGAAATGGGTAAACCTCTTGCCGAGGCGCGCGCCGAGGTCATGTCGTCGGCGGATCTGCTCGACTGGTTCGCAGGCGAAGGCCAGCGCGCCTATGGACAGGTCATTCCGACGCGGGGGCCGAACGTCACCCAGATGGTGCTGAAGCAGCCCGTGGGGCCGGTCGCGGCCTTCACGCCATGGAACTTCCCGATGTCGCAACTGGTGCGCAAGCTCGGTCCGGCGCTGGCCGTCGGTTGCACCGTTGTCGCCAAGCCGCCCGAGGACACCCCGGCCTCGCCCGCGGCGCTTGCTCAGGCGCTCGTAGACGCCGGACTGCCCGCAGGTGTTCTCAATATCGTCTACGGGGAGCCTTCCGAGATCGCGAACTGTCTCATCCCGCATCCGGTGATCCGCAAGGTCTCGTTCACCGGCTCGGTGCCTGTGGGCAAGCAACTTGCGGCGCTGGCCGGAAAGTACATGAAGCGCATCACCATGGAATTGGGCGGCCACAATCCGGTGATCGTCTGTGACGACGCGAATGTCGAGGTGGCGGTCACGGCGGTCGCGGGCTTCAAGGTCCGCAATGCGGGGCAGATCTGCATCTCTCCCACCCGCGTCCTGGTCCAGAGGGGCATTTATGACCGCTTCGCGGCGGCGCTGGCCGAACATGTTAAGAAGGTTCGGACCGGCTCGGGACTTGAGCCGGGCACGGCAATGGGCCCGCTGGTCAGCGAGCGCCGGGTCAAGGCCGTCGCCGGGCTCATCGAAGAGGCGCTGAACGAGGGCGCGCAGGTTCTGGCGGAGGGCGACTTGGCGCCTCAGGCTGGGTTCTACCAGGTTCCGACGATTCTGACGGGGGTCAGCCTTTCCTCGCGCATCCAGAACGAGGAACCCTTCGGCCCGGTCGCGATCCTGTCGCCCTTCGACACGATCGATGAGGCGATTGCCGAAGCGAACCGCCTTCCCTACGGTCTTGCCGCCTATGCGTTCACCTCGTCCATCAGTAATTCGCAGCGGCTCCAGACCGAGCTGGAAGTCGGGATGCTGGCGATCAACCATACCGTTCTCGGCTTGCCGGAACTGCCGCTTGGCGGGATCAAGGACTCGGGCTACGGCAGCGAGGGCGGCTCGGAGGCGATCAACTCCTACCTGATCTCGAAGCTGATCACGCAGGCGGCGGTCTGAGGTGAGGGCCGTGTGTCAAATGATCCATGCCCTACCTCGCCTGGGGGGGCGGCCATGGCAAAATCCCGAGCGTTACGCCGCCGCCGGGGCCTGGGAGCAGCCGGGATCACGGAGCGGGTGGGGGCGATGGCGGGACGGCGCGTCTGGCCCGCGATCCGGCGTATGAGCCGGCCGAACCCAGCATCAGGGCGGCGATGATCGGCTGCGACGCGAACGTGTCTCAGCCACGCCCGGCTGATCTCGTGCCGATCCGCGGGACATTGCGGCGGCGCGCCCTGCTGTCGCAAGACACCTTCTAAAGGCAATAACGATGAACCACTCTGCCCTGACGGCGCTGCTTGCCCCCCGTTCCGTTGCCGTGATCGGGGCCTCGTCCGATCCTACACGCATCGGCGGGCGACCGATCGCGACGATGCTTGCGGCCGGGTTCGAGGGCCGAATCCTGCCGGTCAACCCGACGCGCGACACGATTCAGGGCCTGCCCTGCTATCCGTCCGTCGCGGCGCTGCCCGAAACGCCGGATGCCGCGCTGATTGCGGTTCCGGCACGGGACGTGGCACAGGTGGTGGAGGATTTAGGCCGCCTGGGCTGCCGGACAGCCACCCTGTTCTCATCGGGCTTCGCCGAGATCGGCGAGGCGGGACGGCAGGAACAGGACCGGATCATCGCGATTGCCCGGTCCCAGGGGATGCGGATCCTCGGGCCGAACACGCTGGGCGTGTTCAACGTGAACCACCGCTATTTCGGCACGTTTTCCTCATCACTCGAAGGTGGCCTGCCGCTGCCTGGCAACATCGGCATCGCCAGCCAGTCAGGGGCCTTCGGCGCTCATCTGGCGGTGATCGCGCGCGACCGCGGTCTCGGCGCCTCGGTGCTGGTCGCAACCGGAAATGAAGCTGACATCACTGTCGGCGAGACGATCGGCTGGATGGCGCAAAGCGACGAGATCGAGGTGATCTGCGCCTATCTCGAAGGAATCAACGAGCCGCGCTCGCTGCTTGCGGGTCTTGACGCGGCGCGCGAGACGCGCAAGCCCGTGATCATTCTGAAGGCGGGGCGCAGCAGCATCGGCTCGCATGCCGCGGCGTCTCACACAGCTTCGCTGACCGGCGATGCGATGGTGGCCGACGCGGTCCTGCGAGCGCATGGCGTGATCCTCGTGCGTGACAGCGAACAGTTGATGGACGTGGCCTATGTCGCCCATCAGCGCATCCACCCGCGGTCCGCGACGCTCGGCTTCGTCACGGTATCGGGCGGCGCCGGCATCGTCGCTTCGGACGAAGCCGAGGCCATCGGTTTCGCCATGCCCCCGATGCCCGAGGACGCGCAGGCCGAGCTGAAGGCCCTGTTGCCGATCTCTACGCCGACGAATCCGCTGGACTGCACCGCCCAAGCGCTGAACCAGCCTGATCTATTCGAACGCTTTACGCGCGCCGCGCTTGAGAAGGGCGGCTACGGCGCGGTCGTCTGCTTCATGACCTATGTCGCGGGCAGCCCGACGCTGGCGCCGGTCATCCTCAAGGCCATGGCGCCGGTGCGCCGGGACTACCCCGATCGGCTTCTAGTCATCTGCGGCACCGGGCCGGCCGAGGTGATCGGGCAATACGAGCAGGCAGGCTTTCTGGTCTTCACGGACCCGAGCCGGGCGGTCAGGGCGCTTCATGCCGTGGCCGGGCTGGATGCCGCCTTCTCCGCCCCCGGCCAAACCCGGCCGCCGCCCTCCGCGGCCGTCGCCCTCCCCGAGCGGACCCCGGACGAGGCCGAAGCCAAACGCCTTCTTACTGGCGCCGGCATCGACATCCCGCCGGAACGCACTGCCGGGACACCGGACGAAACCGTCCGCGCGGCGGATGAGATTGGCTATCCTGTCGTGATGAAGGTCCTGTCGTCCGACATCCTGCACAAATCCGATATCGGTGGCGTCAAGCTGAACATCCGCGATGCCGGCGCGGTGCGGATCGCCCATGCCGAGATCATGGCCGCCGTGGCCGCCGGGGCGCCGGAGGCGCGCATCGCCGGAGTTCTGGTCGCCCGGCAGATGAGTGGCGGGGTCGAATGCCTGATGGGCGTCAACCGCGATCCGACATTCGGTCCGGTGGCGGTGTTCGGCCTGGGCGGCATCTTCGTCGAGATCCTGAACGACGTCGCCCTGCGCCAGTGCCCCTTCGACGAGGCCAGCGCACGCGAGATGATCCTGTCGATCCGCTCCGCGGCAGTCCTGACGGGGGCAAGGGGCCGGAAGCCTGCCGATATCGGCGCTCTGGCCCGGATGCTGTCGCGCCTGTCTCTCTTTGCGGCCGGCGCGGGGGCAAAGCTTCAGTCGATCGATCTGAACCCGGTGCTCGCGCTTCCGGAGGGAGAGGGCGCCTATGCTCTAGATGCGCTCGTGGAAATCGCGCCTGCGGGAGCCGGGGATCGATGACGGATCGGGCAAGTTCCGCGCCAAGGCCGCACGCAGGCAATCGGATTGCGGACGGTCCGCTGCGAAGCCTACTATTCTGCCCGGGCAACAATGACAAGCGGATGCGCAAGGCGATGGCCTCCGGGGCCGACGCGGTCATCCTCGACCTAGAGGATTCGGTTCATCCCGACGCCAAGGACGAGGCGCGCGAGATGGTCGCCCAGGTCCTTTCCGGCGATAGGACGGCGCCGGTGGCCGTTCGGGTGAACGCTGACGACTCTGTCTGGCATCTCTCGGATCTGGCGGCGATTCTGCCCGGGCGCCCCGATGCGGTGATGCTTCCCAAATGCAACTCGCCCGCAACCCTACGGCGGCTGTCGGACCGGCTCGATGCGCTGGAGGCCGCGTTCGGCCTGCCTGAGGGCAGTGTCGCGATCCTGCCGTTGGTCACCGAGACCGCGGGCGCGATCGCCGACATGGCCTATGGCGATGTGACGCCGCGGCTTGCTGCCCTGTGTTTCGGGGCCGAGGATCTGGCGTCCGATCTTGGCGTCGAGGCGCGCGACGGGGCTGGGATGAACCCTATCCTCGTGCATGCGCGCCATCGCCTCGCGATCGCGGCGGCGGCGGCCGGGGTCAGGGCCATCGACACCCCATTTCCTGATCCGACCCGACCGGAGCGTCTTGACGCCGAGGCCGGAGACGCGGCCGTCGCGGGATATGCGGGCAAGCTTTGCATCCACCCTGACCAGATTGCGACGGTTCATCAGGCCTTCCGGCCCGATCCCGATCGGATCGCCTGGGCGCGCGCCACGGTCGCGGCCCTCGGCGTGTCGTCGACGGGCGTCGCGGTCGTCGGCGGGCGGATGGTGGACCGGGCGCATCTGAAACTGGCGAAGCGCTACCTTGGAACGGCTCAAGCGGAGGCGGAAACAGAGTGACCGGAATCGACATCGACCATCTCAGGCAATGGCTGGGCCGGACCGAGACTGCGACCGAGCAACTGTCCGCCTCGCGCGCCGACAAGTTGGCCGCGACGTTCGACCGCGCCGACCGGCCCCGCGCCGGGCAGCCGCTGCCGCCGCTTTGGCACTGGCTCTATTTCACGCCGCATGCCGCGCAATCGGAACTGGGCGCCGACGGCCATACGCGCCGCGGCGGCTTCCTGCCGCCGGTGCCGCTGCCGAGGCGGATGTGGGCTGGCGGGCGGTTGACCTTCCATCATCCCCTGAATCTGGGGGAAACCGTGACGCGGACATCCGAGATTCGCGCCATTTCCGAAAAGTCCGGGGCGCGGGGCGCGCTGGTCTTCGTGACTCTGCGGCATACCCTGTCCAACGCTGCGGGACTGGCGATCGACGAAGAGCAGGACATCGTCTATCGCGAGGCCGCTACAACCGCGCGCCCCGCCGCCCTGAACGCCCCGCTTCCAGCCGCCGACTGGCGCAGGCCGGTCCCGACCGACCCGATGCTGCTGTTCCGCTATTCCGCGATCACCTTCAACGGTCACCGTATCCATTACGATCTGCGTTATGCGACGCAGGTCGAAGGCTATCCCGATCTGGTGGTGCACGGCCCCCTGACCGCGACACTGCTGCTTGACGCCTATCTCCGCGAGACGGGCCAGAGCGCGCGCAGCTACAGCTTCCGCGGGCAGGCGCCGCTTTTCGGGAACGACACTGTCATGCTTTGCGGCCGGCGCAGCGGTGAAGGGGGCGAACTGTGGGCCGAAGGCCCCGGCGGCTATCTCGCCATGTCGGCAAAGGTAAATGGCGAGACTGGCCATGCCAATTGACATTGACCGTCTGATGCGGTTCGCGCCGCCCTCGGCCCGGCAGGAGCTGACGCCGCGAGACATCGCCTTCTATGCGCTTTCGATCGGCATGGGCGGCGATCCCTGCGACCCGCGGCAGCTGCCGTTTGTGGACCCGCTGCAGGGGCCAGTCGTTATGCCAGCGATGGTGCTGGTCATGGCGCACCCCGGTTTCTACCTAGCCAGCCCCGATTCCGGCGTGGACCCCAAAGCGGTGCTTCATGCCGATCAGTCGATCGAGCTAATCGGCCCGGTCCCTGTGGCGGGCGAAGTCACAAGCCGCACCCGCATCACCGAGGTTCTCGACAAGGGTCCGGGCGGGCCCGCGCTGATCCTGTCGGAGACTGTGCTTTCGGATGCGCAGGACGCGCCCTTCGCGCAGCTGAAACGCACCACTTTCATCCGTGGCGGCGGCGGCTTCCGTGGCGTGGCCGAGGCGGCAAACCCCGCCTTAGTCCGTCCGGCACCCGAAGGGCCGCCCGATAACGTCGTCGATCTGACGACCCGGCCCGAGCAGGCCCTGCTCTACCGTCTCAACGGCGATCTGAACCCCCTGCACAGCGACCCCGACCTGGCGCGGCAGGTCGGGTTCGACCGGCCTATCCTGCATGGGCTATGCACGATGGGCGTCGTCTGCCACGCGCTTTTGCGTGCGCTTGGGCAATACCGGGCCGAAACCCTGCGCGCCGTCAGCCTGCGCTTCGCGAAACCCGTCTATCCGGGCGAGACGATCCGCACCGAGATATGGCGCGACGGCAGTTTCCGCGCCCTTGCGGTCGAACGCGATATCATGGTGGTGGACCGCGGCTTTGCCCGGCTCGACGACGCCTCCTAACACCGAACCCAGGGCCACTCATGATATCCGAAGACGTTCTCTCCTCGATGGAAATGATCCGCGACAGCGCCCGCGGAATCACAGGTCAGGACCTGAGCCGCATCCGAAAGCTTCGCTTCACATCTCCCGGATTCGACCGTTCGGTCTGGGCTGAGATTTGTGCACTCGGCTGGCCTGCGCTTCGTCTTCCCGAGGAACGGGGCGGTGTCGGGCTTGGCCTGCTGGCCTATGCCGCGCTGGCGGAAGAGGTTGGGCGCGCCCTGCTGCCAGAGCCGCTGATCCCGGCGATGCTTGCCTCGAGCTTGCTCGATGGCGCCGCGCTTGAAGCCCATGTCGCTGGCACGCGTCTTGTGCTTCCGGCTTGGTCGGATGCGCGCGGCGCGCTGGAGCCCTCGTGCGATCTCGACATCCGCGACGGCCGGCTTTTCGCGCAGAAATCCTATGTTCCCTTTGCCGCCGGGGCGGATGACTTTCTCGTCATCAGCGCGTCGGGGGCGGCGCTGGTCGCGGCGGATGCACCTTGCGTCAAGGTAGCTGTCCAGCAGACGCAGGACGGCGGGAATTTTGCGCATATCTGCTTTGAGGGCACGCCCTGCGTTGCGTTGGCCGTCGATCCACGCACGGCCCTGGCCGAGGCCGCGTTGGCGACTGCTGCTTATCTTCTGGGCCTGATGGGCGGCGCCCTCGACATGACGATCGCCTACCTCAAGCAACGGGTCCAGTTCGGCAAGACCCTTGGCCAGTTTCAGGTCTTGCAGCACATGGCCGTGGATGCACGGCTCGAGATCGAAGTCACCCGCGCCAGCATCGAGCAGGCGGCCCATCTGTGGGATACCGAGGGTGCAACGCCTTCCGCCTATGCAGCAATCTCGCGCGCCAAGGCCCGCGCTTCGAACGCGGCGCGGAAGGTGACGCGCGACTGCATCCAGCTTCATGGCGGCATTGGCTTCACCGACGAACACGACATCGGCCTTTTTCTGAGAAAGGCCATGGTAGAGGCGCCGCGCTTCGGCGGCCCGGCCCAGCATCGCGCCCGCTTCGCAGAATTGAAACCGATCGAGCAGGAGACCTGAACCATGGCCTATGACGACTTCCGGCGGGCGGACTACAATGCCCTCGGTGACGAGGAGTTCCGCGCGCTCGTTCGCCGATTCCTGGCCGAGAACCACCCTCCCGAATTGCGCCATCCGGCCAACCGGCTGCGGTGGAACGTGGTCAAGCCCTGGTACATGATCCTGTCGGCCGTAGGCTGGCTTGCTCCGAACTGGCCGAAGGAATACGGCGGCATGGGCCTTGATCCGGCCAAGCAGCTGATCATCGTCGACGAATACGAGAAGTTCGGCGTCGCCCGGACGCCGGACCATGGCATGATGTTGCTGGGGCCGCTTCTGATCGCCTATGGCTCGGAGGCGCAGAAGGCCTATTACCTGCCGAGGATCCTGTCCGGCGAGCATATCTGGTGCCAGGGCTATTCCGAACCGAATGCAGGTTCCGACTTGGCGAGCCTGCGCACCGAAGCCGTGCTCGATGGCGACGAATGGGTGGTCAACGGCCAGAAAATCTGGACGACCCTGGCCACCGATGCCGACTGGATTTTCTGCCTTGTGCGTACCGACAAGACCCGCAAGAAGCAGGAGGGGATCAGCTTCCTGCTGATCCCACTCGACACGCCGGGCGTCACTGTGCGCCCCATCATCAACCTTGAACTGGACGAGGAGTTCTCGGAAGTCTTCTTCGACAATGTCCGGGTGCCGAAGGGCAACATCGTTGGCGAGGTCAACGAAGGCTGGACGATGGCGAAAAACCTGCTCGGGTTCGAGCGCATCTTCCTTGGAAGTCCTCGGCTGGCGGCCAATGCGCTGGCGAGGCTGCGCCGGCTGGGCCTGCACTACGGACTGGCCCTGGATGCCGATTTTGTCGCGCACTTTGCCGGGTTCCGCATGGAGCTGGAGGATCATGAGGCGCTGTTCTCGCGCATCGCCGATACGCTGCGGCGTGGCAAACGGCTGGGGCCGGAGGTGAGTTTCCTCAAGCTGAACCTGTCCGACCTCTACCAGCGCATCACGCAATACGCGCTGGACCTGATGTCCGAAGACGGCGGGCTGCTCGAGCCGCTCGACGGATCAAGTGGTCTCGCGATCCAGAGCCAGTTCCTGAACGCTCGTGCGGTCTCGATCTATGGCGGCACGACACAGGTCCAGAAGAACATTCTCGCCAAGTCCTTGCTGGACCTTGGCTGACACGAAAGGCTTTCCCATGACACAGATACTGAACGGCAAGATCGCGCTGGTCACCGGAGCGGGCGGCGGCATCGGCCGCGCCATCGTTCTGGCTATGGCGCGCGCCGGCGCGTCGGTCGTCATCAACGATGTCGGCGTCTCGCTTTCCGGCGAGGGCGGCTCGGCCACACCGGCCCAGGAAGTCAAGGCAGAGATCGAGGCCTTCGGTGGCCAAGCGATTATCGACACCGGATCGGTCGCCGACTGGGGGGCGGCGCAGGAGATGGTGCGGAATGCCAAGGATAGTTTCGGCCGGCTCGACATCGTGGTGAACAACGCGGGCATCCTGCGTGACGCCATGTTCCACAAGATGACACCCGAACAGTGGCTGTCGGTCATCAATGTGCATCTGAACGGCTCGTTCTTTGTAAGCCGGGCCGCAGCGGAAATCTTCCGCGAGCAGGAATCAGGCGCCTTCGTGCATATGGTTTCGACCTCGGGGCTGATCGGCAATCTGGGTCAGGCGAACTATTCGGCGGCGAAACTGGGCGTGGCGGCAATGTCGAAGTCGATCTCTATGGACATGAAACGCTACAATGTTCGGTCGAACTGCATCGCGCCCTTCGCCTGGGGGCGGATGACTTCCAACATTCCGGCCGAGACGCCCGACCAGATCGCCCGTGTCGAGAACCTCAAGAGGATGACACCGGAAAAGAACGCGCCGCTTGCCGTGTTCCTTGGATCGGACGACGCAGGGGACGTGACAGGCCAGATCTTCGCTACGCGCAAGAACGAAATCTTCCTGATGAGCCAGAGCCGCCCGCTCCGCTCGGTCCACACGGCAGACGACTGGACGCCGGAAACCATTCGCGACCGCGCCATTCCGGCGATGCGCCCGTCGTTCTTCCCGCTCGACCGCAGCCAGGACATTTTCAGCTGGGATCCGTGCTGACGTTACCAAATCGACCGGGATCGCATTCAATTCCTGACTAGCCTCGCATACTGCCGAGCGAACCAGTGATACGGAGAACACTATGCCCCGCGCCGCGATTGTCTGTCCTGTCCGCACGCCCGTCGGGAAATTCGGCGGGGCACTCCGCGCCGTGCCTGTGGAAGCGCTGGGCAGCACCGTCACCAGGGCGATCTTGAACCGCACTGGCATAGATCCGACGCTGATCGAGGATATGGTCTTCGCCCAGTCCTATGCCAATTCCGAAACCCCCTGCGTCGGTCGTTGGATCGCGCTCGAAGCCGGTCTTCCCGTCGAGGTTCCCGGCCTTCAGACCGACCGGCGCTGCGGCGGTGGGCTTCAGGCGCTGGCGACGGCGGCAATGATGGTCCAGACTGGCGCCTGCGACGTCGTGCTCGCCGGCGGGGTCGAATCGATGTCTAACATCGAATACTACACCACCGACATGCGCTGGGGGCGGCGCGCGGGCACAACCCAGCTTTACGACCGGCTGGACCGCGGGCGTGAGCGTTCACAGCCGGAGCATCGCTTTGGCTACATCTCGGGCATGATCGAGACAGCCGAGAATTTGGCGCGCGACTACGCCATCACGCGGGAGGAGGCTGACGCCTATGCCGCCGAAAGCCACCGCCGCGCCGCGGCGGCATGGGCGAGCGGGCGTTTCGCGGACGAGGTTGTCCCGGTCACCGTCCCGCAACGCAACGCGGAGGCTGTGATCTTCGATCGCGACGAGGGCGTTCGTGAGGCTACGCCGGAGTCGCTGGCTAAACTCAAGGTCCTGCAGAAGGGCGGGATTGTCACTGCCGGCAATGCCGCGCAGCAGAACGACGCCGCCTCCGCCTGTCTCGTGGTCTCTGAAGACAGGCTAGAAGAGCTTGGCCTGACTCCCGCGGCCTTCTTGGTCGGATGGTCGGCGGTTGGGTGCGAGCCGTCGCGCATGGGCATCGGCCCGGTGCCCGCCACGGCCAAGGTTCTGCGCAAGGCCGGGCTTACGATGGCGGACCTCGGCCTTGTCGAGATCAACGAGGCATTCGCGGCGCAAGTGCTGGCCTGCCTGAAGGGCATGGAGTGGGACGACCGCGACAAGTTGAACGTGAACGGTTCGGGCATCTCGCTTGGCCATCCGATTGGCGCGACGGGGGTGCGCATCATGACAACGCTCGTCCACGAAATGCAGCGCCGGGGTGTCCGCTACGGGCTGGAAACCATGTGCGTCGGGGGCGGACAGGGCATGGCTGCGGTCTTCGAGCGCGCCTGAGGGAAAGGCAGGACTATCCAATGCTCCTCCGCGCGCGCGATCTCGACCTGACCCGCCTGATCCGCCCGGGCGACCGGCTGATGTGGGGGCAATCACTGGCAGAGCCCAGCACGCTGATCGGCAGGCTGATCGAACAACGCGACCGCCTGGGCGGCGTCCGTGTGTTTCTGGGCATCGGCGGCGGCGGGCAGCTTTGCCCCGAACATGCGGATGCAATCGAGTTTCTATCCTATTGCGGCGCCGGCGCGAACCGCAAGCTGGCAAGGGCCGGGGTTCTGGACATCCTGCCAGAGCATTACTCCCGCCTGCCGCACCTGATCCGCGACGGCGGACTGCGGATCGACGTGTTGATGCTGCAGGTCTCGCCCCCCAACGCAGAGGGGCGTCACAGTCTGGGCCTCGCGCGGGAATATCTGGTTCCCGCAACCTCGACAGCGCGAGTCATCATCGGCGAGGTTCACCCCGATGTGCCCTGGACCTTCGGCGGGCCCTATCTGGCCGCCGACGACTTCGCGGCACTCGTCGAATCCGAAAGCGATCTGCCCGACCCGCTGGAAGCCGCCATCGGACCTGTCGAAGAGGCGATCGGCCGCAACGTCGCCTCACTTGTCACCGATGGCGCGACCCTGCAGACCGGCATCGGAGCGATCCCGGATGCCGTGCTGGCCCAGTTGGACGGGCACCGCGATCTGAGCCTGCATTCGGGCGCGATCGGAGACGGCGCGCTCCGGCTGATCGAACGCGGTGCCGTCACCAACGCCCGCAAATCTGTCGATCGCGGTGTCACCATCGGTGGAATCCTGATGGGCGGCGCTGCGTTGCGCCGGTTTGCCCATCTCAACCCGGCATTGGAACTGCGTGGCACGGAATATACCCACGGCCCGGACATTCTTGGCCGGATCGAGCATCTCGTCGCGATCAATTCGGCTGTCGAGGTCGATCTGACCGGGCAGGTCAATTCCGAGATCGCCGGCGGCGCCTATATCGGGGGGGTCGGCGGCATCAATGATTTCCTGCGCGCCGCGGGGAGCTCCGGGCGCGGCGTGCCGGTGGTCGCGCTTCCCTCGACGGCAGGGGCGGTCAGCCGGATCGTTCCCCATCTGTCCGGGCCGGCGACGGTGGCGCGCAGTGACGCCTGCGTCATCGTGACCGAGCACGGCATTGCCGATCTGCGCGGAACCAGCCTCGCGCAACGTGCGGCACGGATGATCGCCATCGCCCACCCGGACCAGCGGGAGGCGCTTTCGCGTGCCTCCCACGGAATGGAGCACCTGTCATGATGACGCCGGCGCGGTGCGTACGTCCCGCGTAGCACGTCTACTGGGAGGGCAACTGCTATCTGCCCTTTGCCAGGACCACCCTCCGCCGCACCGGCAGCCAGTGCCGCGTCCTGGCCCGGGTCTCTGTGCGTCCGATAGGCCAGCAGACCGCCGGCACAAGTAAACCCCGAACCGCAAGGATAGACAGGAAAATGCCGCTGAAGACCTCTGACCGCTATCAACACATCCGCGATGGCATCCGCGCGCTTTGCGCCCAGTTCCCCGGCGATTATCACCGCAAGGTCGATCAGGCCAAAGCCTATCCCGAGGACTTCGTCGACGCGCTGATCCGTGAAGGCTGGCTGGCCGCGCTGATTCCGGCCGAATACGGCGGCTCGGGCCTCAGCCTCGCGGAAGCCTCGGTCATCATGGAAGAGATCAACCGCTCCGGCGGCAATTCCGGGGCCTGCCACGGCCAGATGTATGTCATCAACACGCTGATCAAGCATGGCTCCGCCGAGCAGAAGGAAAGATACCTTCCGACTATCGCCGCCGGCCATCTGCGCCTGCAGTCCATGGCCGTCACCGAGCCCACGACCGGCACCGACACGACGAAAATCAGGACCACGGCCGTGAAGCGCGGCGACAAATACATCGTCAACGGTCAGAAAGTCTGGATCAGCCGGGTGCAGCACTCGGACATCATGATCCTCCTAGCCCGCACGACGCCGGTGGACCAGTGCCAGACCCCGTCGCAGGGAATGTCGATCTTCATCGTCGACATCAAGGAGGCGCAGAGGAACGGGCTGACCGTGAAGCCCATCGCCAACATGGTGAACCACGAAACCAACGAGCTGTTCTTCGAGGACCTCGAGATTCCAGCCCAGAACCTCATTGGCACCGAGGGACAGGGGTTCAAGCACCTACTTTCAGGCCTGAATGCCGAGCGGGTGCTGATCGCGGCCGAATGTATCGGCGATGCCTACTGGTTCATCGATCGCGTGACGACCTATGCGAACGAGCGTGTCGTCTTTGGCCGCCCGATCGGTCAGAATCAGGGCGTCCAGTTCCCGATTGCCGAATGCTACATCGAGACCGAGGCCGCCGATCTCATGCGCTTCCGCGCCTGCGATCTTTATGACGCGAACGAGCCCTGCGGTGCAGAGGCCAACATGGCCAAGTATCTCGCTGCCAAGGCCAGCTGGGAGGCGGCGAACGCCTGCATCCAGTTCCACGGCGGATTCGGCTTCGCCGAGGAATACGAAGTCGAGCGCAAGTTCCGAGAAACGCGCCTCTACCAGGTGGCGCCCATCTCGACTAACATGATCCTCAGTTACATCGGCCAGCACGTGCTGGGATTGCCGCGCTCGTTCTGACGCCCGCAATCCGCACTTGTCACAGTTAAGTTACGACGAGTGCCTGAACCTCCAACAAGGAGCGTTACGCCTTGTCCGATCATAATGTTGTTTCCTACCGTCAGAAAGACGAAATCGCCGATCCGCTCACCGAAATCCTGCGTGCTGGCGCGCGCCGGCTGATCGCCCAGGCGGTCGAGGCGGAATTCGAGAATTTTCTCGAATCAAACGCCGAGCATGTTCTTCCGGACGGCCGTCAACGGGTGGTTCGCCATGGCCACGATCCTGTGCGCGCCATTCAGACGGGGATCGGTCCGGTCGAGGTAGAAAAGCCGAAAGCGCGCGACCGCGGCGCGGCGGAGGGCGCCCGAATCCGGTTCACGTCAAACATCCTGCCGAAGTGGGCGCGGCGCACGAAGAGCCTGGACGCCCTTCTTCCGGTTCTCTATCTGCGCGGCATTTCGGCCGGCGATTTCCAGGAAGTCCTCGCTTCCTTGCTGGGCAAGGACGCGCCCAACCTTTCGCCGGCGGTGATCGCGCGGCTGAAAGGCGAGTGGGAAGAAGAATATAGGCTCTGGCAAAAGCGTGATCTGTCGGCGCGCCGCTATGTCTATGTCTGGGCGGATGGCGTCTATTTACAGGCGCGCATGGAGCCGCAGGCCGAGTGCATGCTCGTGCTGATGGGGGCGACGCCCGAGGGCAAGAAGGAGCTGATCGGCTTCCAGACCGGCCAGAGGGAAAGCACGCAAAGCTGGAAGGAATTGCTGGTCGATTTGAAGGCGCGCGGTCTTTCCATCGCGCCGGAAGTCGCTACTGGCGATGGCGCGCTCGGGTTTTGGAAAGCCCTCGACGAGGCTTTCCCGGCGACGCGCCATCAGCGGTGCTGGCTGCACAAGACCCTGAACGTTCTCGACAAATTTCCGAAGTCCATGCAGCCCAACGCGCACAAGGATTTACGGGAGATATGGCTGTCGCCGGATCGCGCCGCGGCGGAAGTGGCGATGACGACATTCGGCGAAAAGTACGCGCCCAAATACGCCAAGGCTGTCGAATGCCTGATCAAGGATCGCGAGCAGATGCTGACGTTTTTCGATTTTCCCGCCGATCACTGGGACCATTTGCGCACTTCGAACCCGATTGAAAGCGTGTTCGCCACGGTCAGGCATCGCACGGTCCGGATGAAGGGCGCACTGTCGCAAGACACCGCGCGCCTGATGGTTTTCAAACTGGTGATGGCGGCATCGAAAACATGGCGGCGATTGAAAGGACAAAATCAGTTGCCGAAAGTCATCAGCGGGGTAAAGTTCAAAGACGGAATCGAAGTCGCGTCCGAAATCAAATCCGCCGCTTGATTCACCCCGTCACCCAAAATCCTGCATAGCTCAGGCCAGGGGCGTGAGCACCAGCATCGGCGGGCTCTGGCGGTTCTTCGACCGGCACAAGATCACGCTCAAAAACGTATGGCCCGCCCCGTCGGCAAGCGGATTTTGCGAGGTGATCTGACCGGTCTGCGTCAACGTATCCGGTCTCGAGGTCCAACCCCGGCCAAGATGGAGTTCCGCGCGCCCTGATCCTCA
>Ga0255338_1002753_pt1 | contig 23810 bp, 22 predicted proteins | sample MeOH1_35cm_T4_19_FD_203715 | JGI IMG/M metagenome (GOLD analysis project Ga0255338, IMG submission 203715) | Sandy soil microbial communities from University of British Columbia, Vancouver, Canada - MeOH1_35cm_T4_195 | ecosystem: Engineered > Artificial ecosystem > Sand microcosm > Unclassified ...
GCTCAAGATCAACCAACTCGAGACCATCACCGACGACGTCATAGAATCCGCCGCTAGCATCCTCGTGATCGGAAACTAACGCCCCCGAGCGATCACAGAAAACCGCCACACAGCGCTCAAACCCACACGGTCGGCGGTCACCTGCGGAAGACTCGTCTCAGTAGACCCGTACGCTGATCTGTCCGGTGACCCCGGCCTATCCGTTACACTTCGATCGTGACCGGGACTCTCGTGGGTTACGCCCGCTGTTCCATCGACGAGCAAGACCTCACCGCCCAACGCGACGCGCTGCACGAGCTCGGCGTCACCGACGACCGCCTCTACCTCGACCACGGGCTGACCGGCACTGCCCGTGCCCGCCCCGGACTCGACCAAGCCCTCGCCGCAGTCCGCGCCGGCGACACCCTGGTCGTCCCGAAGCTCGACCGCCTCGCCCGCTCGGTCCCGGACGCCCGCGCCATCGGTGACGACCTCGCCGCCCGTGGCATCGCTCTGTCGCTCGGCGGCAGCGTCTATGACCCGAGCGACCCGATGGGCAAGATGTTCTTCAACATCCTGGCCACCTTCGCTGAGTTCGAAGTTGACCTCCTGCGGATGCGCACCCGCGAGGGCATGGCCGTCGCCCGCGCCAAGGGCCGGCTCAAGGGGCGAGCCCCGAAACTCAGCATCCGCCAGCAGCGCGAGCTGGCCCGCATGCACGCCACCGGCGACTACACCATCGCCGACCTCGCGGAACTGTTCACCGTCTCCCGCCCGACGATCTACCGCGCCCTTGAGCGCGTCCGAGTCGCAACAGAAGGGTGAGCGCTCCCCAGCGGTCCGCGTGAATGGCGGCCGGTGACATGTTCCTTACCGACACCCCACCTACTCTGCCCCTGGTGACACGTTGCTTAACGGCACCCCAAGTCCGTAAACCGTTCGATCGGGTGCTGTCGTCGAAGAAGATGCGGCAGTCGTGGCGGTTCTATGCCTGGCCGATCATCGGCCCGTTCGGCGATGTGCACGGCATCCATCTGTGGGTGGGAGAGCCGGGGGAGGAGCTGGGAACGCGGCGTCTGACCTCAGGTGTGGCCTGGATGGTCGAGGAAATGTTGATCTATCAGACGTGGGAGTCGGGGGCGATGTCCGGTACGTTGCTCGAAGATTGGCTTCCCACCGCGACCCCTGCCGACTACATCAACCGCGCGATCTGCTTCGAGCACGAGACCGAATTCCTGGATCTGGTGCTCAATCCGCGGTCCGGGGGAGTGCTGAGCACGTGGTTCTCGGTTCGGCACGACCACGGCCATGCGATGCAGTGGCAGGTCGTCTTACGCCCCATGGAAGACGGATCCGGTGTCCGGGTGCTATATCACGACGTGTCCGACGTGTATCCGCCGTCAATGCCATCGTTGGCCGCTCTCGGACTGCGTGAGGGGTTGTTAGGTGCCGATGTCCATGTCGCGCTGTTCGAGGCCCAGCGAGGCATTGTCGCGATGTGGATCGGCCGGGCTCCGGAGTGGGTGGAGTGGCAGTATGCGCATATCACCGGTCCCGTCGTCCATCCCGAGGATCTGCCGAGTCTGCAAGCGAATGCTCGGAGAGTCGAGAGCGGTGAGGTTCCCCAGGCCGGCGATCTCGTGCGACTGCATGCAGGAGATGGTGACTGGGTCAAGGCCGCTGTGACATTGCGGCCGTTCCAGTTGCCGGATCGGCCGCCCCACGCCGCGCTCCTCCTCGCTCAAATCGCCCGAGTGGACGACTCATACTGATTCGGTCCGGTTGGAGAGCCAGAGTGTGTCAGGCCGCCTTCCCGCCCTGCCGATCTGGATTGGTCGTGGAATTCCAACCAGGGGAGCACACCCGGGTCACCACGGCTCGCGCCGCACGATAGTCGGCGCGGCCGGTGTCGGTCACCGGGAATCGGCCGTACCGCAGCCGAGCCGGCGCACCGATCGGCAGGGCGATGGTCAACGAGACCGTGCGGGGCACGCCGGTCTTCTTGCCCCGTCGGCAGCGCCATTCCTGCTCTTCGAGCCACCACCGGTGCAGCTCCCGATCGAGCAGGTGGCGGCGGACCCGCTGCGCCCCGACACCGGAGGCCCCGACCCGGTCGGCGGCATTCCCGAGCTGCTCCCGCAGCTCGGGAGTATCAGCTCCGGCCCCAGTGGGCAGGCCCAGGCGGGCGAGGGTGGACAGGGTCCGCGTCACGGTGGCGAGACTGTAGCCGGTCAGCGCAGCCACCTCGACGGGATTTCTGCCCGTTCCGGAAATAGCAGGTTTTCCCGAAATCACGGCCCAATGGATGCGGGCAGCTGCCCCACCCAGCCCGGACCGGTGCGCCCAGAGATCGTGCGTGTGGTGCTCCAGCAGGGAGGAGGGGTGCCCCGGGGCGGGGGCGGGTTTTCCTTGTGTTGCAACCGGTAGCGGTGCCACCGGGTCGGGAAGTTCGAGTTGCCAGGTGGCGGCGCGGGTTCCGCTGCCGGTGCGAACACACCGCACCCAGGATTCGTGGGCCAGCACCCGCAACCGCCGGGAGACGGTGGAGGCGTCGACGGCTGCGGCCTGGGCGAGTCGGCGGCAGTCGATGTCGAAGATGCGGGTGCGGGCGGTGCGGGCGAGCGCGAGGAGGGCGTAGAGGATGCGTTCGTCGCTGGCACCGCCGGGGCGGGCCCAGTGCGCCGGGTCAGCTCCGATGGCGGCCTCGATGCGGTCGAGTTCGTCGTCCACCGGTGCCCGCGTGGTCGGGGGAGCGGGGGCGAAGCCGGCGGCGGTGTCCAGGGCGCGGCGCCATTGCCGGTCGGTGTCCTCGCGACCGCGGGCGCGGTCCTCGCGCAGCCGGACCAGTCCCGGCGCCGTCGCGGCGGCCGCCCGGGCGTCGGCGAGACTGTGGCCGGCGCGGGCCATACCCAGAAAGATGCTGTGCACGATCGCCGAGCGGTCCGCTCCGGGTGCCGGAACCGCGTCGAGCAGGGCGCGGGTGGCGTCGGTGAGGGGGCGCCGCGGCCGGTCCAGGCGGGGATCGGAGGCCGGATCGACGATGCGCACCGGCCCGGTGGGGCGGCGGGGGGCCGGGGCGGCGGAGTGCGGGTGCCGGGCGAGCAACCAGTCCACCACCTCCGGGGCGGTTTCGGTGTCGAGGCGGGCAAGGGCGGTCTCGAGGGCGGCGCCGTGCAGGTGGGGTCGGGACTGCCCGCCGCGGCGGTGCGGGGCCCCGGGCGGGCGGACGGCGCCGGTGGCGGGGTTGGTCAAGGGGACGGTGTCGAGGCTGGGATAGTGCTGGCGCAGGGCGTGGGCGAGGCGCCGCACCTCGTCGGGGGCGGCGCCCGGCCCGGCGAGGCGCAGCCAGACGTGCTGCCCGCCGGTGGGCCCGGACCGGGCGCGCAGATGCGGAACACCGAGTTCCGCCAGGTGCGCGGCCAGCCGGTCGGCATCGGCGCGGGCGACCTCGGGGCCGTGGCGCCCGCTGTCGAGGTCGAACGCCAGCAGGCGGTAGCGATGGTTCGCCCCGGCCAGGTAGATCGCCCACGGAAATCCGGGCGCCTGGCTGGGCATGGCCATCGTGGTGGCATACGTGTGGGTGCGATCCGGGTCGATCCGCACCCGGGCACGCGGCGACCAGCGGCGCGTGCACACATCGAAAAGGTGACGATTCGGTGCGGTGTCACCGGTGAAAGCGGCGACACGCGCAGCTATCGTTGGCTCTGATTCAGGGCGCGATGTACCCTGAGACCTGTCCGGCAAGACAGTCCCTTCGGGGATATGCGGTACCGAGAACGAGCGCCAACTCGTTCTCGCCAACTTCAGACGAAAGCCCTCGGCCTGCCCGCCGGGGGTTTTCGCATTTCAGTTGTGGTAACCGCTTCGGCTATGTGCTGGTGCGGCGGAGGACTCCGCCGCACTTTTCTATGCGGAGAGCGGCATCGGCATCACTTCCTGGTGGATTTCTCGTACAAGGTCCGGACGGCCGGCGAGGCTGGAGAGAAGGTCCGCTACGTACTGGCTGAGTGAGCTGGCACCGGAACTGGCTGCCATCACTTCCAGCACTTCGCGCACATCTTCCGGAACGCGGGTTTTCACTTCTTTGCGCGGCCCCTTGCTTGGCGTAGGCATGGTGTCGGCCCTTCCTCATCACTGCTTCCGAACGCCCTTGATCTTGTCCCAGGTTGGTTCGGAAGAGGGGGAGCGACACACCCCCAGTTCGCAACAGAAGTCATCCGATGCAACATCGACCCTCAACCGATCGAAGCATGCATGTGGCGTTATTTTAGTGATGTAATCTACAGACGCCGAATGTACTCCTGGCGTGTCGCACGGTCGCGCTCCCAGACGGCCTTAACGACCGAAGACTTCACCCCATAAAGCTTGGCCATGCTCGCCACTCGATCCTTGTCGTAGTCCTTACGACCTTTCTCGATGCGCCCGAGCACGGTGGCCGAAATGCCGAGCTTTCGGGCCGCTTCCGCCTGCGTGAGACCAGCCAGAGCGCGCAAATCGCTGAGCGTCATCCGGCCTTCCTGGATCGGGGCAAGGTCCGGGACGGTGACGCGCAAGACGTCGGCCACGCGCTTCAACAACGGCGGCGTGGGGGCAGCACGGCCGGTCTCCCAAGCCGAGACGGTCGCTTCCGAGACCTCCGCGGTATCAGCGAGGTCAGCCATCGTCATGTCGAGCGCTTGGCGGTATCTGCGCAGGCGGGCCCCACTGAAGCCGTGCATGCCGCTTCGAGCCAACTCCACTCCCTGCCCTGGATCCTCCTGTCGCCGCTCATTGTCTCGCCCCTTCCCGTCTCCTTGTACCGCTAGTGTTTAGAATTCTAGGGTACTAATCTACGGATCAATTTCAGGAACCGTACTGAAGGTGCTGCGCCGAGGAGGGGAGGGCCTGCCATGTTGCGCGAACGCGCCGCTCTTGCTTACGATCCGCTCGCGCCCCTTCCGGGGGTTTCCCGAGGTCTGTCGTGGTCGGCCTCGGACGTAGCACTGACGCGATGGCGGAGCTTTACCCAGAGCCAGCTACGGAACCCCGGGGAATCAACTTGCGCGTACCACCGATTGCCGAACACCTGCGCCCAACACTCAGCGAAGGGCGCTATCGGTCGTACCCGCTCCCGAACGGTGGCCGGCGACCCCTCGCGCCGCGTCCACTGCGCCCGCTGGTCCCAGGTCGTCGCTGCTCCGTCGACCTGGGGCCAGCGGCTCCGCTCAGCTCCAAAGACCCCGAGGGCAGTCAAGCCGTCGTCGTCCCCCTGTTCGCGAACAGCGAGGTCGTGCCCGGTACCAGCAAAGGCTGCATAAGTTCCTGGCCAGCGCCAATCCTGTCGGCGAATGGGTCTCTCTCGTGAGCCCGTCCACGCACACGAGTCCGCGCAGTCGCTGCGTCGAGTGCCCATCGCGACTGTCGAAGAGGTCCGGGCGAAGGCGACCGATCCGGGCCCGTCAACCCCGAACACGGCCTGGCCATCCCAACGACAGCCCGCACATGTGTCCCCGGGTCGAATCAATTGCATTCTCCGAAGGCGGTTTTGCACCGTATCGGCCTATCGACAATCCCGTCTCGGAACAAGCAGGGGTGGCTGTTGGCATCGGGAAACGGCTGTTCGGGAGGGAGAGACATGAAATGTTCGGGCAAGAGAGTCCTGGCGATGACCGTCACCACGGCTGCGGTCATGGCCGGTGTGGGTGGTCTGGTCCCGGTGCACGCGCAGACGAATTGGCTCGACGAGCTGGTCGATGGGTGCCCGGATCTGTACGTCCTGGGGATGCAGGGCACCACGGAGTCCTCACCGGATGCGCCGGTGAAGGTCGACACCGGGATGCTGTCGAACATCATGGGGCCGATGCTCGACCAGGCCCGTGAGCTGGGCGCGAACGTCGATCGGGCCTATGTGCCGTATCCGGGATCGTTCGGCGGCCTGACCCCCGGTGGTAGCCGGTCGTACGTCGAGTCCGTCACCGAGGGGGAGGAAAACCTGTCCCTGGCGGCGGAGAAGGTGCTCGAGCAGTGTCCGTCGGCCAAGCTCGCGGTGGTCGGTTACTCCCAGGGCGCTCATGCGGCCTCGAACTTCCTGCGGTCGGTCGGCAAGGGCATCGGAGTGGTGCCGGCCGGTGCGGTCGCGGCCGGTGCGCTGTTCGGCGCGCCGACCCGCAGCCCCGGCTCCGGGCTGTTCCCCGGCACCTCGCAGAGCGCCCCGTCGCCGGTTCCCGGCACCACGGGCGAGACGGTCACGGCGCTGTCGTCGGTGGCGTTCACCGCCCCGGAAGGCGGCGGCATCGGTCCTGTCGCTGATCTGACCGAGGACTACGGCAGCCTCTCGGGTCGGGTGTCGTCCTGGTGCCAGACCGGTGATCTGGCGTGCGACGCCCCGGCGAACGCGCCGATCGTGCGGGCGGTGGTCAACGTCGCCGGGCAGGTCGAGGTCGGCGGTGATCCGTTCGTCGCCGTCGCCACGGTCGGCCGGGCCTTGGCCTCGACGGCGTTCACCACCGCCGTCGATGTGGTCAACGAGGACATTGCGGCTCCGAGGAACGCCCTCGAGGCGGTGTCGATCCAGCCGAAGAAGACCATCTCGCAGCGTCTGGCGGAAGCGTCCGATCCGCGGGCGACGCCTCCGACCGGGCAGGAGGTGACTGCGGCGTTGATGAAGGTCGGTCTGATCGGCCTCAACGCGGCTGTCACGGTCGCGAAGAAGGTGCTCACCCCGGAGACGATCGCGGCGGTCGCGGCGGTCGGGCTGGCCAATCCGGCCGCGGCGTTCGGGGTGCTGGCCGCCAAGACGGTCGGTGTGCTGCCCGAGCTGGTTCCGCCGGCGACCTCGCAGCGGCTCGTGCGCCAGGCGTTCCAGGTCGTGGCGAACGAGGTCGAGGCCAACCGGGATGCCTTCGATCTGGTGGCGATGACGACGGTGCGCAACGTCGCCGCCGAGCACGGCTCCTACGGGTCGGTTCCGGCCACCGCCAGTGGGCAGGCCCCGACACGATTCGTCGCGTCCTGGCTCGCTGCGGCGGCAGCCGACCTCGACGTCGCCGTCTCCTCGGTGTCGTCCACGTCCGCGACCACGTCGAAGACGGTGACCTCGACGACGCCGGTCCCGACAACCACCACGATTCGGCCGACAAGCACCACCGAGACCGTCTCGACCACGCCGTCGCAGACGATCGCCTCCACCACCGCGGCACCGGCCGTGACCACGACGCATGTGGTCGATGCGGGACCGACGGTGCTCGAGCAGGGCGGCGTCTCGGCCGCCGCACTCAACTGATTCCACGCCCCGACACACACACGAGAGAGAGAAGCGATCATGAGCACACATCGCAGGGCTTCGCGGCTCGCCAAGGCGAGCGTCGTGCCCGCCACGGCCGCAGCGATCGTGGCAGCAGGGTCGGGGCTGGCCTCGGCCGCTCCGGTCGAGCTGCCCTCGCAGGGCGGGGTGACCACCCCGGCACCGTCCACCCAGGGCGGCACCACCAGCGCCCCGAAGCCGGCCCCGGCTCCTCCGGCCAAGCAGATCTACTGGACCCCGCCTCCGGCGCAGCAGCGTCAGTACGCGCCGCTGCCGGACTACAACTACGACACGAACCGTTACGAGCGGCAGTCCGCCCCGCCGCCGATCGACCCGATGACGCTGCGGGCGCCGCAGCCGGTCACCCCGGAGCCGATCTACCTCGCTCCGCCGGAGAAGATCATGGTCGGCGATGTCCACGTCAACCAGCCGAACTGGGTCACCGACGACGACCGGGAGCGCACCAACAACACCGCCGGTCTGATCCGCTCCGAGGTCGCCACCTTCTACACCTCGGTCGGCGTGGATGCCAGCCGTGCCGATCGGGTCGCTGCTGCGCAGATCGGTGCGACGGTGGCCGGCGCCGCGGCCGGCGCTGCGGCCGGGGCGGTTCCCGGCGCGCTGATCGGCGGCACCCTCGGCGGTATCGCCGGGGCGGCGGCCGGTGGTGTGGTGCCGCTGCCGATCCCGGTGCTGCCCGCGGTGACCACCGGCGTGGCCGGGACCGCGGCAGGCGCAGCGATCGGCGCTGCGGTCGGCGCGGTCCCCGGCGCGGTGGTCGGCGGGGTGGCCGGTCTGGCTGCCGGAACCGCCTTCGGTGCCGGGGACGACGAGGGCCAGCCCCTCGAGGTGCAGCTGCCGGATGTGCACCAGGACGCGCTCACCGAGCAGGCCGATGCCACGGTCGAGCAGTGGCGCTCCTCCGGTCCGGTCGGGCAGGCCGCGGCCGACGCCGTGCGCAGCGTCGTGACCACCGCTCCGCAGGTCGATTCGCAGGTCCGCGAGTGGGTGAAGGTCCAGCCCGGTGGCGAAGGTGTCGTCGCGGGAGCGGACACCGTGCTGACCACGTTCTTCGACGGTTCGCTCGGCACTGCCGCCGAGATGATCTCGACCGCGGCCGCGGACGGCATCAACCCGGCCTGACCTGCCCGACCATCTCGCCGGTGGGGGCGGGTAGCTCCGCCCCCACCACCCGACGACGGAGGACACATTGTCGACCGGCAATCGAGGACAACTCTTCCCGGACGTGACCGAGCGGTACGGGCCGGAGTCGACTGCGAGCGACGAACGAGAGACCGGATCGGTGCGCTTTCCGATCCCGGACGAGACCCTCGACGCCGCGGGGGTGCCGGCATCGGACCTCCACCCGGTCGATGCGGCCTGCGTCCCCGACCAGCCTGCTACCGACGACGAGTCGGTCATCCAGACCGACCTCGAACCGATCGTCGCTGCCGAACCCGCAGCCGAGATCTACCCGGCCCCGGTCAATCCTGCCGATCACTCAGCCCACGGCCCTGCCGGATACGACGATCAGAACCCGGCCGACGACGAGCACGGCGGGGCCGGATACGGCGATACGGCGACCGAGGTCGACCCCTATGCAGGCGCCCCGGAGTGGGTCCGCGCCCACCTTCCCCGTGGCCCGCTGATGATCCCCGAACGCACCCGTGGGGGATTGAAGTCCGCGATCGACCGTGCCCGACCTGCCCGCCCGACCCCTGCTCGCCCGACCCCTGCCGCAGCTCCGGCTGCGGCTCCGGTCGAGGTCGTCGAGGAGACGACCACCCAGCCGGTCACCGACAGCGCCTCTGCGGCCGCGACCGCCCGCCCCGATCGATCCCGCACCTGGATGCTCGGCGGCGGCGGTGTCGCGGTGCTGGCGGTGGTCTCCGCGGCGGTGGTCACCGCGACGGTCGGCACCACCGACGAACCGCAGGTGCCGCCGCTGCCCTCGCCGACGGCGGTGTCCTCGTCCACCACCTCGACGTCGACGGTCGCGGCTCCGGCGTGGTGCGCCCCGGTCACCGAACCGGGCCGGGTCGTCGGCAACGGTCCCGGCGGCCGCGATTCCGGCCCCGCGGTGATCCAGGCGTTCGAGTACGCCTACTACGTCGAGCGGGACGGTACGGCCGTCGCGGAGCTGATGGTCCTGCCCGGCACCGATATTCAGTCGTTCATCGACGCCGTTCCGGTCGGGACCGAGCACTGCGTGAGCGTGCTGCCGACCGAGGACCCGAACCGCTGGTCGGTCGATGTGCTGCTGAAGTTCCCGCCCGTGGGAGACGAAGGCATCCACAAGCAGTGGATCACCATCCTGCCCGCCGACGGCGGGTTGACGATCGCGAACGTGGAGAATCGATGAACAACGTTGTCGCACTGCGTCGTAGCCCGAAACTCGAGCAACCCGAAGACCTCTCGGCCATCGTGGTGGCCGGCTCCGGGGGCGCGGCTGCGACCACCACCTGCTTCGGCCTGGCCACCGCCCTGCGCCTGGGAACCGATGCACAGGTCGCGGCGATCGACGGCACCTTCGGCGGCGGGAACCTGCTCGACCGGGTCGGCGTCGAACCGATCGACCCGGCCCGGGCGATCCGCCAGCTCGGCTCCCGCATGGCGCTCAGCACGGCCGGGGCCGTGGTCGTCGGTCACGGCGACGCCACGGACACGGCGCTGGTGGACAGCCTGCTCGCCGACCGGCATCTGGCCCGCATCCACGACGTCGGAACAGCGTTGCGCTCGCGGCGTCTGGCCCCGTTGCTCGAGGCCGGGGCCGCGATCGTGATCGTCGCCCCGGCCCGCTCGGAACCGCTGGCCCGGATGCGTACCGGTCTCGAATGGCTCATCGGCACCTACGGGCGTCGCGTGCTGGCGCGCACGGTGGTGTCGATCTCGCACCAGATGCCGCACCGTCTGGTGGATCTGGCCCCGATCCGAGAGGACCTGGCCCCACTGGTCGCCGGCTTCGTCGAAGTGCCCTTCGATGCGAGCTTGGCGCGGCCGGGCACCGTCGATCACCGCCGCCTGTCGGCCGGGTCGATCGACGCCTGGACCGACGTGCTCGACGCGTTGGGCCGCATCGAGGCCGGCCAGCGCGACACCGATCACCAGGCCGGGGCGGGGGAGCTGGCATGAACACCCGCGAACGCACCAGCGCCGAGGTGCGGGTCGATCCGTACCCGGTGGCTGCGCCCGGACCGGCGGTGTGGCTGCTCGGCGCGCACGGCGGGGCCGGGGTCTCCACCCTCGCCCGGTACTGGGACTTCGCCGAGGATGCGCGGCATCAGTGGCCGTGCGGTGACGCCCGTGAGACCGAATCGCCGTATGTGGTGGTGGTCTGCCGGGAAACCATCCAGGGCCTGTCCAGCGCCCACGATCTGATCCTCGAGCACCGCAACCGCGGGTTGGCGTGCGAGCTGCTCGGCCTGGTCACCGTCGCGAACGCGCCCGGTCAGCCCCCGAAGGATGTGCGTCAGCTGCGCTCGATCGTCACCGGCGCGGTGGCTGCGCACTGGGCGATCGGCTGGCATCGCTTCCTGGCCTCGGCGGCCCGGTCGAGCCTGCCCACCTGGCGCGCCCTCGACGGCGTGCCGATTCGGACCAAGGGAGCCGTGATCGCAGTTCCCGAGGACGTGATCGCTGCCGGCGTCGGCATCGTCACGGCAATCCAATCCAGCCTGCCCGCCTTGTGGTCGGGGCAGTAAGACACGGAGGACACGTCATGCTTCAGACCGTCGTGGACGTCGCGTATCTCGCGCAGGGGGCCGTCAATTTCGACATCAACCCGGAAGTGCCGCCGGGCGCGAACGGCCTGCTCAAGCTGCTGAACTGGCTGCTGTGGGGCGTGACACTCGCGTGCGTGGCGGCCCTGATCTTCTCGGGCGGCAAGTTCGCGTGGGAGAAGTGGCAGCACGGCTCGGGGGACTCGCCGAAGATGCTCGTCGGCTCGCTCGTCGGCGCGATCGTGGCGATCTCCGCGAACCAGATCCTCGGCGCCGTCACCTCTGCGGCGTAAGGGCGGGGGTTAAGCGATGCAGGTATCCGCCCAAGGGGTCGTTCCCCTTCCCGGCGAGGTCGTCGATGGATTCCAAACGCTGCTGGGCTATGCGGCCGGGATCGTCTTCATCCTGTGCGTGGCCAAAGTGATCTTCGTCGGCGCACGGCTGGCCTGGGACCACAAGCACGGGGCCGGCCTCGAATCCCCCACCGCCGCGGAGTTCGTCGCGGCGAACATCGGCGCGATCCTCGCCGGCGGTGTGGCCGCCACCCTCGCCACGATCCTGCTGGCCACCGCCCACGGGCCCCAAGCCCACCAGCTCGGAGGCGGCCATTCCCCGACCGTCATCGACCAGCTCGAACAGATGCAGCAGCAACAGCAACAGCAGCAGCAATCCGATATCGAGGAGAACGAACGATGATGCGCCGGTGGGCGCGAGCAGCAGTGGTCGCGGTGGCGCTGGTTGCCGTGAGCTGCGGGGGATCGGAGACGACCGAGACCGCAGGGTCGATCACCGATCCGCCGCAGATCAGCCGGTGGGTCACCGTCGGTGGCATCGAGGTGCCGATCGGCACCACCGAAGGCCCCAGGGGCGGTGAGTGGGAGCCCTTCGCCGGGTTCAGCCACACCCCGCAGGGTGCGGCCCTGGCGGCGATCACCCAGTCGGTGCAGCTCGCCACCGCGTCCGATCGGACCTGGTCGCGGATTCTCTCCGGGGTGGCCGCACCCGGCGAAGGCCGCGACCTCTACGCCGCCCACCGCGCCCTGGTGGAGATGTCGGGCACCGACCCCGAGATGGTGCCGACCATCGTCGGCTACACCCTCGCCGACTACAGCGACACCGCCGCCACCGTCGACGTCATCCAGCGGTTCTCCGACAACTCGCTCGCCTCCGCGACCACCCAGGTGGTGTGGATCGACGACGACTGGCGGCTGAACCTGCCCAGCAACGACACCGCCACCATCACCGCCCTCGACGCGCTGCCGTCGGAGCTGGTCGACCTCGAGGAGACCCGCAAGTGACCGAGCAGAACACCACCGGCCAGACCGGGGACACGAACACTTCCTCACTCGAGGGCGCCGAGAACGAGCGCGCCTCGGCAGCAACGAAACTCACCATCGGGTTGGCGGCAGTGGCCGTGATCGTCGTCGTCGGTCTCGTGCTGAGCATCGTGATGCTCTTCCGCGGTGACGATGCCGAACCGCTGGTCTCGCTCGACCCGACCACCGACAACGGGGCCACCGCCCGACTCGACGACCTCCAGTTCATGCCGGAACCCGTCTTCGACAAGCTCCACCGCGTCATCTACGTGCCGCTCGACCCCCACGGGGTGATCCTTTCCGACACCCTCGCCACCGGGAACCGGCCCGCAGAGCAGGCACCGAGTGGGGTGATGCTCCAGCGCATCCACGGCAACATGGACCTGCCGTTCTCGACCTCCGACGGCCCCACCGGATTCACCGACAACGGTGTGGCCACCGGCTTTGCCCGCACCCCGCAGGGAGCGGCGCTCGCCGCAGCCCACTACATCGGGTACGTCGCAGCCGGGGACAACCGGGTCGAGATGGTCACCGAAGCAGGCCGGGTGTCGGACCCGACCGGACAGTTGTCGGGAGTGAAGCTGGCCGACGACACGCCGACTGCGGTGATGCCGATGGTCAACGTGACTTTCCATCCCGATCTGACCCTGGTGAAGTTCGGCGCCACCGTCGAGCGGCCGAACGGGGCTACCGAGATCAGGGTGGTGAAGATTCCGGTGGTGTGGCGCGAGGGTACCGGTTGGGTTGTCCAGCTGGACTCGACCGCTTTTGGTACCGAGTTCGAGCCGGTGTCGTCCGAAGGGTGGCAGCAGTGGTGGTGAACTACAGCCTGCCCCCAGTCGTTCTTCGGCTGGTTGCCGTGCTCTGCGCTGTCATGGTCGTCGGCATCGGCGCAGCGGGTGCGGCCTTCGCCCAGGACTCCGAGCCCTCGGGGGATTCGTCCGGGGGCAGCATCGACAGTGCCGAGGTCGAGGAACAGGGCGAGGGGGACTTGGGTTTCGACTGGCTGGAAACGGGTGCTGGGGCCTTGAGCTGCGCCAGCACCGCCGGGAACGTCGTCGGCGCGCTGGGCGAGATGGTCTTGGATGTAGACATTCCCGACTGCGTGGACGCAGCCGGCAACGTCGTCGATGCCGGTACGGGCGCGATCGAAGACGGCATCAATGAGGCCGCTGCGGGCGCGGTCGAGAAGACCGCGCTGTGGATCGGTAATGCCGGTGTGGCGGTGTTGAAGTTCGCGCTGGGATGGTGGATCACCGGCACCGAGATGGACGGGGACACCTTCCAGAGGACCGTGGCCACGGTCAACGACTACACCTTCTACATCCAGGTCGCCGCCTTGTCGTTGTCGCTGATCCTGCTCGGCGGGCGTCTGGCGCTGGCCCGGTCGGGGGCGATCCGCGACACCTCGGAAGAGGGCCTGAAACAACTGGCCCGCGCTGTGGTGCTCGCCGGGGGAGCAACGACGATGATCGTGCTCGGCACCCGTCTGGCCGATCAGGTGTCGGCCTGGTTCATGGACAGTGCGGTCGGCTCCGATCCGTCCCGCCTGGCCGAAGCGATGGTGACGATCCAGCTCTATGCGGGTCCGGCCGGTGTCGGTTTGCTGTTTCTGATCGGCCTCATCGGGATGCTCGGCGGTGTGGTGATGGCGTTTTTGATGCTGCTGCGCACCGGCATCCTGGTGCTCATGGCCGCGGCACTGCCGATCGCGGGTGCGGCCGGGGGCACGAAGGTCGGCAGCCAGGCATTCGAGAAGATGCTGGCCTGGACGATCGCGTTCTTGCTGGTCAAACCGGTCGGGGCGTTCGTGATCGGGGTCTCGGCGATCCTGTTCCTCGAGGCCACCCCCACGATCACCGATCCCGAGAACGGGGACGGGTTCATGGCCCTGTCCGGGGTCATCACCTTGTGCGCCGCGGCCCTGGTCCTGCCGTCCTTGATGCGGTTGATCGTCCCGAACATCGGCGCACTCGGTGGCGGCGGCAGCGGTCTGGCGGCCGCCGCGGGATTGGCGGGTGTGGTCGGTGCGGGCGCGAAAACCGCCGGGATGATCGCCAGCGGCGGTGCCAGTGGCGCAGTGTCCGGCGCAGCATTCACTGCGACGAAGCGAGGCGATGACGATGGTTCGCCTCCTGGGGGTGGGGCTCCTCCCTCCGGTGCCCCGGTCGGCTTCGGTGCCGCAGGTGCAAGCCCGGCGGGCAATCAGCAAGGAACTCCGCAGGGCAACACCTCGGGTGCCTCTGGTGGGGGAGCCGGTGGGCAACCCGGTGGCAATGCGACCGGAACCCCCAGCGAGGGATCGCCGGAGAACGCAGCCTCCGCTGCCCCTGTCGCATCGGGGGCCGGCCACCAATTCCACCGAGGGGGATTCGAGCAATGAGCGGCGAACCGACTTTCCATACCTACGGCAACTGGCGCCGACCCCGCGAAACGGGCCTGCTCGGTGCCACCTTCGGCACCTCGATCGCCGCGATCGCCGCCGCAGCCACCGTCATCATCGCGGGTCTGTTCTTCGGCCTGCGGGTGTCGTTGCTGCTGGCGATCCCGGTGATCGTGTGCTTCATCCCCCTGGTCATCTCCCGTGACGGGCGTTCCGGTTACGAAAGGGCACTGATGCGACTGCAGTTCTGGCGCGGCCGCCGTCGCGGTGAGCACACCTACGCCTCGGGCACGTTCTCCCGCGTTCCCGGCCGGGCGTACCGGCTGCCCGGGGTGCTCGCCGACACCGAGCTGTACGAGGGCATCGATTCGGACGGGCGCACCTTCGGGATGATCCACATGCCCAGCCGGGGTGCCTACACGGTCGTCTTCGACGCCTACCCGCAAGGTGCGGAGGCCGTCGATCAGGACGTGATCGACCACTACGTCGGCAACTGGGCGCAGTTCCTGTCCGCGGCGGGGGAGACCTCGGACATCCTCGCGGTGGTCACCACCGTCGAAACCCTGCCCGAGACCGGCATCGAGCTGTACGAGACGGTCCACCAGAACACACGCGCCGATGCCCCGCAGCTGGCCCGCGACGCGGCCTACCAGCTCGCCACCGGGCTGACCACGGGCGGTATCCGTCTGGCTGCGCGGATCGCGATCACCTTCGAGGCCCAGACCACCGAGCGCAGGCAGGACCCCTCCGAGCAGGCCGTCGAGCTCGGCCGCCGGCTTCCCGGCTTGACCGCGGCCGCGGCACGGTCCGGTGTGCCGTGCTCACCGATGGACGCCGACGAGATCATGGCGTTCGTGCGCCGCTCCTACGACCCGGCCTCGCTCGTCGACGTGGAGACCTGCCTGCACTCCGGCGACGGCACCGGATTGACCTGGGAGGACTGCGGTCCCCGCACCGCCCACGAAAGCCCGGACGGCGGCAAATACGTCCACGACGGCGCAGTCTCGGTGACCTGGGAGATGCGCGAGGCCCCCAAGGGCGCGGTGACCGAACGGGTGCTGGCGCGCCTGCTGGCGCCGAACGAGGCGGTGCCGCTCAAGCGGGTGTCGGTGCTCTACCGGCCGCATTCGGCCGGCGATGCCACCGACATCGCCGACCGCGACTACCGCAACGCGATGGCCGAGGCCCACGGCGGCTCGCTCAAGAACGGCTCGATCGCCTCGGCCAAGTCGCAGATCGAGGTCGCCGCCACCTCGCAAGCCCGCATGGAGCAGGCCCGCGGTGCGGGCATGGTGCGCTTCGGGGTGCTCATCACCGTCACCGAACCGGCCGGCAGCGCCGATGTGCCGAAGATCGACGCCCTGGTCGAGGACCTCTCGCGCCAGAGCCGGCTGACGATCCGCCGCTCCTGGTGCTGGCAGGCCGCCGCGTTCGCGGCCTGCCTCGGTGTCGGGGTCATCGCCCCCGACCACACCACCATTCCCAGCTTCCTCAGCAACTGACACGCAAAGGGCTATAGGCATGAGTGCACGCAACGCCACGAGATCGTCGCGGCTGCTCACAGCGGAGAAGATCGCCAAGACTCTGCTGCCGGACGACGAGCTCTCCCGCCTCGAAGAGCAGGCCGCCACCGCAACCGGACTCAAGAAGGCATGGAAGAAAAGCCTGGTCACCCGCCAGTACAGTCGCCGGGCGACGGTGGAGCGGTTGACCCGAATCAACACCGACGGCTTCGACCGACAGGTCGCCGATCTCGACGCCCGCGGATTCGACGGCCCCGGCGGGGGACGGATGTCCACGGTGATGCCCCCGGTCGAATACCGCGGCACGAGTGTGCAGGTCGCCGGGATCTACCCGTGGATCGTCGGCGCGAAGGCCCCGCTGCTGGGCACCCCGCTCGGCCGGCACCTGACCACCGGCGCCGCCGTCGGGTTCGATCCGCTCTACGCCTGGACGATGAAGGCGATCACCGCCCCGTCGTGTTTCATCTGCGCCCTCAACGGCTTCGGCAAATCCACCCTGCTGCGCCGCATCGCCCTCGGCGACATCGCCCGCGGCACGCTCGTGCTCGTGCCCGGCGACGTCAAGCCGGACCTGCGGGTGCTCGCCGAGCAGGTCGGCGGGCAGGTCAGCGAGGTCGGCTACGGCACCGGCGCGATCAACCCGCTGGGCCGCGGCCCGATCGGCGACGCGATCGAACAGCTCCCTGCAGGCTCCCTCGAACGGGACAAGGCCGAGTTCGCGCTGCACGCCCGCCAGCTCAACATGCTCTGCGCGCTGCTCGAAATCGTCCGCCGCGGCCCGCTCAAGGACTTCGAGGAAACCCTGCTCGCCTCGGCGATCCGGCTGCTCTACGCACCGGGCTCGCAGTTCACCAACGACCACGCGGCCCGGATCGAGGACCTGCTGACGCTGATCTCGACCGGCCCCGAGGAGCTGAGGGACGACGCGGTGGCCGACACCGCCGAGGAATACCGCGGCCAGATCAAACCGCTGCTGCGCTCGCTGCGCGCGTTGGTCAAGGGCCGGTTCGGGGAAACCTTCAACCGGCACAGCACCGTGCGCATCGACCTCACCAAACCGATGGTCGATTTGGACATGTCCTCGGTCCCGCCCGGCGACGAATTGATGCGGGCTGCGGTGCTGCTCGCCGGGTGGAACGAGGCGTTCGCGGCGGTGGAGGCGGCGCACATCCTGGCCGACAACCAGGTGCCCGGCGCGAAGTCGATCGCGGCCCACATCATCTTGGACGAGGTCTGGCAGGTGATCCAGACCGGCAGCTCGGCGGTGGCGCGCCTGGACGCGGTGCAGCGGTTGCAGCGGTCGATGGGCGTGGCGATGACGCTGGTCACCCACTCGCTCGCGGACTTCGAGAAGGTCGGCGCGCTGGGCATGATCGAACGCTCCCGCGCCCGGATCATCGGCCCGGTCCCCGACGCCGAACTCGACCGCCTCGGCCGGTTCATGAAGTTCTCGCAGGCAGAACGCGCGATGGTCACCGGCTGGGCCAACGACACCACCTCCTCGGTGGAGGAGAAGAAGGCGCTGCGCCAGGCCCGTCGCCGGGTGACGGCGGGGCACGACGGCGAACCGGAGCCGGTGGAAACCACACGCACCGCGGCCGGTGTCGGGCACTTCCTGCTCAAGCTCGGCGAAGGCGCGACACCCGGCACCCCGTTCAAGGTGTGGGTGCCCCAGGCGGAGCGCGACGCCGGGATTCACGACACCGATGCCCGCCTGCGGGCCGCCGACGAAGACCGGGGCACGGAGTTCGCAGCATGAGCCGGCGTCAACGTCCCGGCACTCGCCGATACACCCTGGTCGACGAGCGCACCCGGGAGGCCGCGATCGAGGCGGTCCTTCAGCGCATGCAGGCCGGGGACAGCTTCACCGCCGCGACGCGAGCCGCCGCGGCGCAGCTGGATGTGGCCGAGACGACGGTGCGGGGCTGGGTCAACCGCTCCGGCCGTCGCCCCCGCCGCACCGCACGCGATGTCGCCGCCCTGGAAGCGGAGCTGGCGATGGCGCAGGAGCTGAACCGGGCGTTGGCGCGCAAGCACGCAGCCCTCGCCGAGGATCTGAGTCTGCGGTGACCGACAAGGGGGGCACCGGGCTGATCGCGCTGATCCTGGCGCTTACGCTCATTCCGTTCTTCCTGCTCCTCGTGCTGGTGATGGGGATCCAGGACGAACAAGACCGTCAGGCCGGCACGAGTTGCCTCGGCCCCGGTTCGGGTGTGGGGTCGGGGGACCGGCTCGCACCGAGGGGCTCGTTCCTCAAACCGGTCGATCCCTCCGCCGTCACCCTCACCTCCGGGTTCGGTGAGCGGTGGGGGACCCGGCATCAGGGCATCGACCTGGCCGGCGCCGTCGGCACCCCCCTCTACGCCTCCGCGGACGGGGTGGTGCGCCATGCCGGCCCCGCCAGCGGGTTCGGGCAGTGGGTGGTGCTCGACCATGTGCAGGGTGGGCAGCTGGTGTCCACCGTGTACGGGCACATCGACACCTACACGGTCGCCGTCGGTGAGCAGGTCCGCGCCGGTCAGCAGATCGCCACCCTCGGCAACCGGGGCGAATCGACCGGCCCGCACCTGCACTGGGAACTCTGGCCCGGCGGCTGGGGCACCGAAGCGGTGGATCCGCTGCCGTACTACGAAGCCGCCCCCGCCCCGGGACAGTCCTCGGCCGGGCCGACCACCCCGGTGCCGCCGGCCCCGTCCCAGGGGAATCTGGCGCAGCCGTTGCCGCCGTCGGCCGGCTCCGAGCAGGGCCTACAGGTCGATGCAAAAAAGGTCGCTCGCGCAGCCCACCTGACGTTCGGCGACCGGATCGGGGGTATCGGCGGCTGGCGCCCAGGCGGCGGTTACGCCACCGACCACACCGAAGGCCGGGCCGTCGATGTGATGATCCCGCACCACCGCTCCGGCGACGGGGTGGCCCTCGGGGACGAGATCACCGACTACATCCTGGCCAACGCGGCGTTCTTGGGCGTCGAGTACGTGATCTGGCGGCAGACCTACTACCCCGCCGGCGGTGCCCCGAGCCTGATGGAGGACCGCGGCAGCGAAACCCAGAACCACTACGACCACGTGCACATCAGCGTCCGGGGTCAGGGCACCGACGAGAGGTTGGTGTCGTGGGGAGCGCCGCCCGGCGGCAGCGGCAGCGGCAACGCCACCGCCGCGGCCGCCGACTGCCTGATTTCCGGCGAAGGCATCGGCGACTACCTCGCCGACGGCACCGTGCCGGACGAGTTCGTGCCGTGGATCGAGCGGGCCGGGTCGATCTGCCCGCAGATCACGCCGTCGCTGCTCGCCGCGCAACTCTCGGCCGAGAACGGCTTCCGCCACGGCACCGACGCCCCGGTGTCGCAGGCCGGAGCGATGGGACCGGCGCAGTTCATGCCCGCCACCTGGGCGTCCTACGGCCAGGACTACGACGGCGACGGGAAGGTCGATGTGAACAGCATCGGCGATGCGGTCATGGCCCAGGGCCACTACATGTGCACCATCGCCGCCACCATCGACGGCGCGATCGCAGACGGGGTGGTCTCCGCACCGAACGGGCGCACCGAGCTGTACCTGGCCGGCTACAACGCCGGCGAAGGCGCGGTCCTGGCCTCCGGGGGCTTCCCGACCGGGCACACCGACCACGTGGTCCAGACCCGCCCCTACGCCGACACGATCATCGCCGCCGAACCGCAGTACCGGGCGATGAGCAACCAGTGAAAGAAGGCAAGCCCGTGAGGATCACACGCATCACCGTCGCGGCGGTGTGCACCGCGGCCGCCGTCGCGTTGGCGGGCTGCGGCAGCGACACCACCGACGGCCAGCATGTGCATGAGGGCAGCGACGACCACCAGGTGATCGAGCCGCTCTCGCCCCAGCAGATCGACGCCGACCAGACCGCGATCACCGCCATGCAGATGATCCTGTCCTGGCAGCCCGCCATCGACGAGAGCAAAGCCGACGCGCTGCTCCGGGCCACGGCGTATCTCGGCGGGGACCTGCTCGCCGTCGCCGAATCCGGCACCCGCGCCGAGGTACGCCCGGACCCGGACTGGCAGCAGTGGGCGGCGTCGCAGGACGCGGTGGCCGCGACCTGTGTGCGGGCCGAGTCGACCCCGGCCGCACCGGCCGGGATGCGCACCCTCGTCATCGACCTCACCTGCACCCAGACGGTGCTGCACGCGAGCGGGCGCAGCACCCGCCTGACACCCCAGACCTGGCGCACCACCGTCACCCGCACCGACGACGGGTGGCGACTGACCGACTACCGATACCAGCAGTAGAAGAGGCGCACGACCATGGCACAGACGCGACGCGACCGGCCCCGCACCTCCTCCAGCGCCGACGAGGTGTTCCTCACCGCGTTTCCCGTCCTGGTGGTCGTGGCGTACCTGCCGACGATCGCCTACAACACCGGCGGGGGAAACCGCCCCACCTGGAACCCGATCGGCCTGCTGTTCGCTCTGGCACTGGGGGCGACGAGCTGGCCGGCCGGGGCAACCATCGTCCTCGGCGTCGAACTGGTCCTGGTCGCCGCCCTGGCCGGGGCCGGGTGGTGGGCGCTGCGCCGGTTCGGGGTGCTCGAGACGCTCGAGGGCACACGCTTCGAGAAGCGCATCGATCGTCTTGCTCGCACGATGGTCGATCCGCGGGAGGTCGACGAGGCCGACCCGACGTACCTCGCCGCCTCCGCCGACCGGCTCGCCCCGGCGATCCCGAAAGATCATCCCGGCTACCTCGGTATCCCCCTCGGGCACACCGTGGTCGGCAACCGACCTCTGCGTATGACCTGGGAGTTCGTGGCGATCGCGTTCGCCGGTGCCCGGATGGGCAAGTCGGCCGGCTTCGCGATCCCGGCGATCTGCCACGCCCCGGGGGCGGCGCTGGTGGCCTCCAACCGAGGGGATGTGTACTCGCACACCGTCGGTCTCCGCCGCCAGAGCGGGCGGGTATGGGTGTTCGACCTGCAAGGGGTGAGCACCGGCAACCGGCAGCAGCGAGCAAGCTTCTGGTTCAACCCGCTGCGCACCGTCACCGACCTGCCCTCCGCCGCGGCGGTGTGCGGCTACTTCATCTCCGCCGCCACCGACGCCGGCGCCCGCGTCGATGCCTACTTCGACGGCAACGCCCGCGACCTGTTCGCCTCCTACCTGCTCGCCGCCGCCCTGGCCGGCGGGGACATCCGACATGTCGTCGAGTGGCTGACCCACACCCAATCGCAGATCCCCCCGGCGGTGCTCGAGCAGTACGGCTACCCGGAGCTGGCGCGCACGATGCGCGGCAAGCAGGCCGTCAACGCCAAGCAACGCGACGGCTTCTACGACATGGCCCGCCGGTTCCTGTCCCCGTTGGACGAGCCCCGCTACGCCGACGCGGTCCTGCCGAACCGCCGGGTGGTCATCGGCACCGACACGAACGGCCAGGTCACCGTCACCCCCGGCCGCCGCGTGCACGACCTGCCGGAATTCCTCGCCGACGAGTTCGTCAAGCGCACCGACACGATGTACGCGATGTCGAAGGACGGGCCCGGCTCGTCCTCGGCGATCTCGAGTGCCCTGGTCGGGCAGATCCTCACCTGCGCCGAGGAATACTCCGAGCAGCAGGACTCGGAACGGATGCCGCTCCCGCTGACGGCGGTGCTCGACGAGGCCGCCAACATCTGCAAGCTCGACGACCTGCCCCGCTGGTACTCACACTTCGGCGGCCGCGGCATCATCCTCATCACCTTCTTCCAATCCCCCTCCCAAGGTGAGAAGGTCTGGGGCCGCGAAGCGTTCAAGACCATGGTCGATGCGTGCAGCGTCATCTGGTACGGCGGCAACGTCGAAGACGACGCCTTCCTGTCCGGCCTGGTCGATGCCGTCGGCACCCACTACGTCGACACCGAATCCCGCAGTCGCCCCGCCGGCTTCTTCTCCAGCAGTCAGGCGAGCGTGTCGAGCAGCTGGCAGAAGGAAACCATCTTCGAAAAGCGGGACCTGCGGGCACTGCCGAAAACCCGTGCCCTCGTCACGATCGGTGGCTCCACCCCGATCCTGGTCCGCAAAGCCTTCTGGGGTGACTCACCGTTCGCCGAGGCGATCCGCCAGTCCCAGCGCGAGAGCAAGCAGCTCGCCGCGGCGGGGCAGAAAGCGCTGCCGGTCGGATACACCGACCAGCCCGAACCCGTGGCCACGGTGCTGCTGGACAAACACTGCGCAGGCGAGCCACCGACGGTCACCGGCCCCGAGCCCACCACCGAATCTCGCGCCCACGCGCTCTTCCACTCCGAATTTCTGACGAAGGACTGACATCATGGTTGCCCTCGACACCGCCGCATCCCAGGCGTGGGACACAAACAACGAAGCACCCGACAGCGACGCGTACGACGACACTGTCGCGCAGGACTACCAGGACGAGCCCGACGACACCGAGGAAGCGATCATCGAGCCGGCCTTCGCCAATGTCGTCGAGTTCGTCGAAGGGTTCTTCCTGCCGGTGATCCGCCGCCGCATCAGCGACAACGACGGCGGCATGTCCTGGGACCCGCGGTGGTGGGCCTACCCCGAGGTCCTCGCCCGACTGGCCGCACTGCACCAGGCATGGGAAGAAGCACGCGCCTCGGACTCGATGTCCGCCATGTCCTCCTGGTGGATACAGCACCTCGAACCCCACCTGCGGGTCATCCTCGACGGCGACACCGGACCGATGGCCAACGCCAAAGCCGACCGCAGCTTCATGGGCTGGCCGGCCATGCCCTCCGATCCCGTACCGCCAACGGTCCTCGACGCACTCTCGAGGCAGAACGAACGATGAGTGATGAGAGCAGGATCGAGCGTATGTCGTTCCTTCGTGCTGCATCTCATGGATACGGTCGATGCCGAACACAGCTGCCTCGCCGACGGCGAGGCCGTCAACGCGACAGGTCGGGCCCTGCCTCTCGTACAGGGCCGTCATCGGGAAGCTCCGGTCCCGCGCTGTTCGGCTCTCGGGTCCTTCGACTCAACATCTGCTTGATCGGGCGCGGATGCCCGAGGAGTGCAGCAGTGATGTCGGGTCCAGCCGTCGGCGGTGACGTGGGTGTGGTGGCGCTTCCGTCGGGACGCACCGCAGCCGAACTCGACAGATAGTCCAGCCAGCTCTGAGCCCTGGCAAGGGACCGTTCCTTGTTTTCGGTGTAGGTCGGCGGCCAGTCGATGCCGCCGGCTATCCGGGCCTGGATGTCGGCGGCCGTGACGAGTTGTTCCGCTACAAGTGCCGCGACGAACTCGTAGTCCTTTTCTCTACCGGCGATCGTCTTGGCCACACACAGATCCACCGGGTCCAGACACAGCCCGGCCCGGCCGTACAGGCTGGATGCGTCGTCGTCGACAACGAAGTGGACGAGCCGATTGTCCCAGTTCGTCGGCAGGACCACGACGTCCTTGTGGATACCTTCGACGTAGAAACCGAAGGCAGTGTGGAAAGGGGAGTCCTCGCCGAGCCGGGCATCGAGCAACAGAAGTTTGTCCTCGACCGAGCTTGACGTTTAACCTGCGGCGTTCCGACCCGCCCCTTCGGTGATGGCGACGTCCGGCGTGTCGCAGAGGGAAGATACGGCCACCGCCTGATCATCCGAGAGGTTCCTGGCAGAACTCTCGAGGCG
>Ga0255338_1002754_pt1 | contig 23795 bp, 22 predicted proteins | sample MeOH1_35cm_T4_19_FD_203715 | JGI IMG/M metagenome (GOLD analysis project Ga0255338, IMG submission 203715) | Sandy soil microbial communities from University of British Columbia, Vancouver, Canada - MeOH1_35cm_T4_195 | ecosystem: Engineered > Artificial ecosystem > Sand microcosm > Unclassified ...
AGCTGTTCGATGACGAGATCGAGTCGCTGCAGCTGTTCGACCCGCTCACCGGCCGCATCCGCCAGAAGGTGCCGCGCTTCACGGTCTACCCGTCCAGCCACTACGTGACACCGCGCGAGAAAGTGCTGACGGCCGTGGAAACCATCAAGATCGAGCTGGACCAGCGGCTCAAGGAGCTGGTGGCCGACGGCAAGCTGGTGGAGGCCCAGCGCCTGGAGCAGCGCACCCGCTTCGACCTGGAGATGCTCAGCGAGATCGGCCACTGCAAGGGCATCGAAAACTACACCCGCCACCTGTCGGGTGCGCCACCCGGGGCGCCGCCTTCCACGCTGACGGATTACCTGCCCAAGGACTCGCTGATGTTCCTGGACGAGAGCCACCAGATGATCGGCCAGCTCGGCGCCATGTACAACGGCGACCGCGCCCGCAAGACGACGCTGGTGGAATACGGGTTTCGCCTGCCGTCGGCGCTGGACAACCGTCCGCTGAAGTTCGAGGAGTTCGAGGCGCGCATGCGCCAGGTGGTCTTCGTCTCGGCCACTCCGGCGGCCTATGAGCAGGAGCACGCCGGGCAGGTGGTGGAGCAGCTCGTGCGGCCGACGGGCCTGGTGGATCCCGAGGTCGAGGTGCGGCCGGCGACCCACCAGGTCGATGACGTGCTTCAGGAAATCCGCATCCGCGTCGAGAAGAACGAGCGCGTGCTGATCACCACCCTGACCAAGCGGATGGCCGAGCAGTTGACGGACTACCTCTCGGACAACGGCGTCAAGGTGCGCTACCTGCACAGCGACATCGACACGGTGGAGCGGGTGGAGATCCTGCGCGACCTTCGGCTGGGCACCTTCGACGTGCTGGTGGGCATCAACCTGCTGCGCGAGGGCCTGGACATTCCGGAGGTGTCCCTCGTGGCCATCCTCGACGCCGACAAGGAGGGGTTCCTGCGCGCCGAGCGTTCGCTGATCCAGACGATCGGCCGCGCCGCGCGCAACCTGAACGGCAGGGCCATCCTCTACGCGGACCGCATGACCGAGTCGATGAAGAAGGCGATCGGCGAAACCGAGCGGCGGCGCGCCAAGCAGCTGGCGCACAACGTCGAGCACGGCATCACGGCGCGCAGCATCGTGAAGGAGGTGCGCGACCTCATCGACGGTGTCTACAGCGCGAAGACCAGCCGCGAGATGGAAAACCAGGAGCTGCAGCGCGCGATGGTCGAGGACATGTCGGAAAAGGATGTGGCCCGGGAGATCAAGCGGCTCGAAAAGCAGATGCTGGAGCACGCCCGCAACCTGGAGTTCGAAAAGGCCGCGCGCGTGCGGGACCAGTTGGCGCTGCTCAAGGAACAGGCGTTTGGCGCGGTGGTGCACGACAACGTGATCCCGATCCAGGCCGGCAGGAGCTGAAGGCGCCATGGCCCGCAAGTATTCGGTGCTCATGGTCTGCATGGGCAACATCTGCCGCAGCCCGACGGCCGAGGGTGTGCTTCGCCACCTGGCGCGCCAGGCTGGCTTGCAGGATCAGCTTCACATCGACTCGGCAGGCACGCTGGATGACCACGTGGGCTCGCCACCCGACGAGCGCAGCCGGCGGCATGCGCACAAGCGCGGGTATGACCTTTCCGCGCTTCGCGCCCGGCAGGTGCACCGGCTGGATTTCGAGCGCTTCGACCTCATCCTTGCCATGGACTGGCAGAACCTCGAAGCGCTGCGTGCGCTGTGCCCGCAGGAGCACCAGCACAAGCTCAGGCGCCTGATGGAATTTGCCCCCGGCGGCTGGGGTGAGGTGGTCTCCGACCCGTACTACGGCGGCCAGGAGGGCTTCGAAGCCGTCCTCGACCTCGTCGAGCAGTCCTGCCACGGCTTGCTCGACCATGTGCGGGACGCGCTGGCACCGGGCGGCCGCGGCTGAGACAAAGCCCCGATTACCCCGAATTCCCGGAGTACCCGAGCGATTCCATGGGGTTTCTGGTATACTTGACGGAAATACTCAAGAACAAGTCCAGAAACCCGCGAGGCAGGCCGACCAAGCCGTTGACGAGGGCCGGCGCAACCGGAACAAAGGGGCGGAGACGGAGCCTCGGGGGCACAACTCCCGGGGTGAATTGAAGGATAGGACAAGCATTAAGGAGCTTGCGATGCGACTCACAACCAAAGGCCGTTTTGCGGTCACCGCGATGATCGACCTGGCCTTGCGTCAGAACAATGGTCCCGTCACGCTGGCGGCGATCAGCCAGCGCCAGCAGATTTCACTGTCTTACCTGGAACAGCTGTTCGGCAAGCTGCGCCGGCACGAGCTGGTGGAGTCCACCCGCGGGCCGGGCGGCGGTTACACCCTGGGCCGCAAGGCCTCGGAAATCACCGTGGCCGACATCATCGTCTCGGTGGACGAGCCGATCGACGCCACCCAGTGCGGCGGCAAGGAAAACTGCCAGGGCGACGGCGGCCGGTGCATGACGCACGAGCTGTGGGCGTCGCTGAACCAGCGCATGGTCGAGTTCCTGGATTCCGTCACGCTGCAAAAGCTGGTGGATGACCAGCTCGCCAAGGGCATGCAGATCGAGGACAAGCCGGCCGTCAAGCGGGCCATCTCGAGCCAGCCGGTGGTCAAGCCGATCCGCGTCAACGCGCCGAACTCGGTCTTCGCCCTGGGCAACTCCTACGCGAAGTCCTAGTTCTTCGGTTCACTTGCGCCAGCTCAAGGCGGCTTGGTCATCCTGAAGCCTAATTTCGTTTGTTTGCCAGCAGCAATACCCATGGACACGACCCCGCATTTCCCGATCTACATGGATTACGGCGCCACCACGCCCGTCGACCAGCGCGTGGTGGACGCGATGATCCCCTGGTTGCGCGAGCATTTCGGCAACCCGGCGTCCCGCAGCCATGCCTGGGGCTGGGAAGCGGAAGAAGCCGTTGAAAAGGCGCGCGGCCACGTGGCCGACCTGATCGGCGCGGATCCGCGCGAGATCGTCTGGACCTCCGGGGCCACCGAGTCCAACAACCTGGCGCTCAAGGGCGCCGCCCATTTCTACAAGAGCCGCGGCAAGCACCTGATCACGGTGAAGACCGAGCACAAGGCCGTGCTGGACACCACCCGCGAGCTCGAGCGCCAGGGTTTCGAGGTCACGTACCTGGACGTGCAGGAGGACGGCCTGCTCGACCTGGACATGCTGAAGGCGGCGATCCGTCCCGATACGATCGTGATCAGCGTGATGTTCGTGAACAACGAGATCGGCGTGATCCAGGACATCCCGGCGATCGGTGCCCTGTGCCGCGAGAAGGGCATCATCTTCCACGTCGACGCGGCGCAAGCCACGGGCAAGGTCGAGATCGACATCAAGAAGCTCCCGGTCGACCTGATGAGCCTGGCCTCGCACAAGACCTACGGCCCCAAGGGCATCGGCGCGCTGTACGTCTGCCGCAAGCCGCGCGTGCGGCTGGAAGCGCAGATGCACGGCGGCGGCCACGAGCGCGGCATGCGTTCCGGCACGCTGCCCACGCACCAGATCGTCGGCATGGGCGAGGCCTTCCGCCTGGCCAGGCTGGAGATGGCGCAGGACAACGCCAAGGCCCACGCATTGCAGAAGCGCTTGCTCGACGGCCTGAAGGACGTGGAGCAGGTGTTCATCAACGGCCACCTGGAAAAGCGTGTGCCGCAGAACCTGAACATCAGCTTCAACTTCGTCGAGGGCGAGTCGCTGATCATGGGCATCAAGGGCCTGGCGGTGTCGTCCGGCTCCGCCTGCACCTCGGCTTCGCTCGAACCCAGCTACGTGCTGCGTGCCCTGGGCCGCAGCGACGAACTTGCGCACAGCAGCCTGCGCATGACCATCGGCCGCTTCACCACCGAGGAAGAGATCGATTACGCCATCTCCACGATCAAGCAGAATGTGGCCCGGCTGCGCGAGCTGAGCCCGCTGTGGGAGATGTACCAGGATGGGGTCGACATCTCGACCATCCAATGGAGCGCTCACTAGCGCATCCGAGAATTACAGAGGTACCCGAAATGGCCTATTCCGAAAAAGTTGTTGACCACTACGAAAACCCGCGCAACGTCGGCTCCTTCGACAAGGGCGACGAGAGCGTCGGCACCGGCATGGTGGGCGCGCCCGCCTGCGGCGACGTGATGAAGCTGCAGATCAAGGTGAACCCGGCGACGGGCGTCATCGAGGACGCGCGCTTCAAGACCTATGGCTGTGGTTCCGCCATCGCTTCCAGCTCGCTCGTGACCGAATGGGTCAAGGGCAAGACGCTGGACCAGGCCGCCGCGCTGAAGAACAGCCAGATCGCCGAAGAGCTGGCCCTGCCGCCGGTGAAGATCCACTGCTCGATCCTGGCCGAGGACGCCATCAAGGCGGCCGTCCAGGACTACAAGAAGAAGCACACGCACTGAATGGCCCCCACGTTCACATTGTTCGCTGCCCCCCGCGGGGGCCCAGGTTCGCCTTGGGGCGGCCCGGCGGCAAACTGATTTCGACTTGAAATGGCAATCTCACTGACAGAAGCAGCAGCACGCCACGTCTCCCGCTACCTCGGCAAACGCGGCAAGGGCGTGGGAGTGCGCTTGGGCGTGAAGACGACGGGGTGCTCCGGGCTGGCTTACAAGCTCGAATATGTGGACGAGGTCGCGCCCGAGGACATCGTGTTCGAGGAGCATGGCGTCAAGGTCCTGATCGACCCGAAGAGCCTCGCCTATATCGACGGCACCCAGCTGGACTTCGTGCGCGAAGGGCTGAACGAGGGCTTCAGGTTCAACAACCCCAACGAGCGCGACCGTTGCGGCTGCGGGGAAAGCTTCCGCGTTTAACCAAGTGCGCCAGATTCCGACAAACCGCCTCCACGTCCCGTGCCGGCGGTTTTTTATCGAAGCCATGAGCATCACCCTTCAATCCAGCGACTTCGACCTGTTCGGGCTCCCCGAGCGGTTCGAGCAGGAGCGCGCCGCCATCGACGCGCGCTGGAAGGAGTTGCAGCGCGAGGCCCATCCGGACAAGTTCGCGGCACAAGGCAATGCCGCGCAGCGGGTGGCGATGCAATGGTCGGTGCGAATCAACGAGGCCTACCGGCGCCTGAAGGATCCGCTCGCGCGCGCGGCCTACCTCTGCGAGCTCCGCGGCGCCCCGATCGACGCCGAGAGCAACACGGCGATGCCGGCCGACTTCCTGGTGGAGCAGATGGAGTGGCGCGAATCGCTGGATGAGGCGCGCAGCCAGGCCGATCTCGATGCCCTCGAGAGCGAGCTCGATCGCTCCCGCAGCGAGACGCTGCAGCGCATCGGGCAACTGCTGGACGGGCAGGGCGATGCCGGCGCGGCCGCGAAGCAGGTGAGAGCCCTTATGTTCATCGAGCGCTTCGGCCGCGACGTCGAAGCCCGCATCGATCAGCTGGGACAATAGGCGTTTATGAAACCCCCACGCTCATTTCAATCGCTGCCCCCCGAGGGGGCGTCAGTGCCCTTCGGGCGGCCGGGCGGGCACTGATGGCTTTACTGCAGATCTCCGAACCCGGTCAGTCGCCCGATCCGCACCAGCGGCGCATCGCGGTGGGCATCGACCTGGGGACCACGCACTCGCTCGTCGCGGCGGTGCGCAACGGTGTGGCTGAATGCCTGCCGGATGGGCAGGGCGGGGTGATCCTGCCGTCGGTCGTCCGCTACCTGGAAAACGGCGGGCGCCAGATCGGCCATGAGGCCCATTCCGCCCAGGCCGACGATCCCGAAAACACCATCGCCTCCGTCAAGCGTTTCATGGGCCGTGGCCTTTCGGACATCGCCGGGCGCGAGAAGATGCCTTACCGCTTCATCGACAAGCCCGGCATGCTGGCGCTGCACACGCGCGCCGGCGAGAAGTCGCCGGTCGAGATCAGCGCGGAGATCCTCGCCACCTTGCGGTACCGCGCCGAAGACACGTTCAACGATGACTTGTACGGTGCAGTGATCACGGTGCCGGCCTACTTCGACGAGGCCCAGCGCCAGGCCACGAAAGATGCGGCGAAGCTCGCCGGAATCAACGTGCTGCGGCTGATCAACGAGCCCACGGCCGCGGCGATCGCCTACGGACTGGACAACGCCAGCGAGGGCATTTACGCGGTGTTCGACCTGGGTGGCGGCACGTTCGACATCTCGATCCTGCGGCTCACCAAGGGTGTCTTCGAGGTGGTCGCCACCGGCGGGGACTCCGCGCTGGGCGGCGACGACTACGACCGCGCGCTGGCCGACTGGATGCTGCAAAAGGCGGGTGCGCAAGCCGCGAGCGCCGGCGACAAGGCGGCGATCAAGATGGCCGCCCGTGCCGCCAAGGAAGAGCTTTCCGGTGCCGCATCGACCTCGGTGCATTTGCGTGCAGGCGGTGCGATCGCCGAGGTTCCGGTTTCACGGGCCGACTTCGAAGCCGCCACCGCCGACCTGACCGCGAGAACGATGACGGCCGTGCGCAAGGCCTTGCGCGATGCGAAGCTGTCCAGGGACGAAATCAAGGGCGTGGTCATGGTGGGCGGCTCCACCCGCATGCCGCAGGTGCGGCGCGCGGTCGCCGAGTTTTTCGGCCGCGAGCCTCTCGTCAACCTCGACCCCGACGAGGTCGTGGCGCTCGGCGCCGCGATCCAGGCCAACCAGCTGGCAGGCAACGACGCCACCGGCGACCTGCTGCTGCTGGACGTGATCCCGCTGTCGCTGGGCATCGAGACCATGGGCGGGCTTGTCGAGCGCATCGTGCCACGCAACGAAACCATCCCCACGGCCAAGGCCCAGGACTTCACGACGTACAAGGACGGCCAGACCGCGCTGGCGCTGCATGTGGTACAGGGCGAGCGTGACCTGGTCCAGGACTGCCGCAGCCTGGCACGTTTCGAACTGCGCGGCATCCCGCCGATGGTTGCCGGCGCCGCGCGCATCCGCGTGACGTTCACGGTGGACGCCGACGGGCTGCTCAGTGTCAGCGCCAGGGAGCAGGCGAGCGGCGTCGAGGCGCGCATCGACGTCAAGCCGTCCTACGGGTTGACCGACGACCAGATCGCGAAGATGCTGCAGGAAAGCTTCACGACGGCGGAACAGGACATGAAGGCGCGCGCGCTGGCCGAAGCGCAGGTGGATGCCGAGCGCATGCTGCTGGCCACGCGGACCGCGCTCGACGTGGACGGCGGGCTGCTGTCCGGGGAGGAGCGTACGCACATCGATGCGTTGATGGAGCAGCTGCGCAACGTCGCGGCCGCGAGCCATGACGCCGGCGCCATCGAAGCGGCGACCCAGGCATTGGCGAAGGGCACCGAGGCCTTCGCAGCCGAACGCATGAATCACAGCATCCAGCAGGCGCTGGCAGGCAAGAACGTGGAAGCAATCTAATGGCCCTCATCAAAATCCTGCCGCATCCCGAGTACTGCCCCGAGGGCGCCGAAGTGACGGCACCCGCCGGCACCTCGATCTGCGAGGCCCTCCTGGACAACCATATCAACATCGAGCACGCGTGCGACATGAGCTGCGCCTGCACGACCTGCCACGTGATCGTGCGCGAGGGCTTCAGCTCGCTCAACGAGATGGACGAGAGCGAGGAAGACCTGCTGGACCGCGCCTGGGGCCTGGAGCCCAACTCACGCCTGTCCTGCCAGGCCATCGTGGCGCAGAAGGACCTGACCGTGGAGATCCCGAAGTACTCGATCAACCACGCCAAGGAAATTCACTAGGCGATCGAGTAGCCGCCGTCCACGGGGATGGCCGTGCCCGTGACGAAGTCCGACGCGGGGCTTGCCAGGAACACAGCGATGCCCGCGAGGTCTGCCGGCTCGCCCCAGCGGCCTGCCGGCGTGCGGGCCAACACCCTCTCGTAGAGTCCCGCCACCTGCTGGCGCGCGCCCTGGGTGAGTTCCGTGTCGATCCACCCGGGCAGCACCGCGTTGCACTGGATGTTGTCCGCTGCCCACGCCGTCGCAATCGAGCGCGTGAACTGCACGACGCCGCCCTTGCTGGCGCCATATGCCGCCGCATACGGCGCACCGAGCAGCGAGAGCATGGATCCGATATTGATGATCTTCCCGCAGCCACCGACTTTCATCAGTGCGTGGGCGGCCCGGCAGCACAGGAAGGTGCTGGTCAGGTTCACGTCCATGACCTGCCGGAACTCCTGCAGGCTGAGCGCCTCCGGCGCCTTGCGGACGGTGGAGCCCGCGTTGTTCACCAGGATGTCCAGCCGCCCGTGGCGCACCATCACTTCCTGGAAGAGGCGGGCGACCTGGTGTTCGTCCGTCACGTCGGCCTCCGTGGCGTCGGCCGACCACCCCTTCGTCCTTAGATCCGCCACGGCCCGCGACGACTTTTCCGGATTGCGCCCCGCGAGCACGACCGCGGCGCCGGCACGCGCCAGGGCGCCTGCGATGCCCAAGCCGATGCCGCCATTGCCGCCCGTGACGACGGCCACCTTGCCAGTCAGATCGAACACGCGAAACCTCCTGTTTCCAGCTCGCGCTCAAGCATAATCCCAGCCCATGCGCCAGATCGTCCTCGACACCGAAACCACGGGCCTTTCCGCAGAAGGCGGCGACCGCATCATCGAAATCGGCTGCGTCGAACTGCTCGCGCGCAAGCTGACCGGGAACAACAAGCATTTTTACCTGAATCCGGGGCGCGACAGCCACGAGGATGCGCTCAAGGTCCACGGCATCAGCAACGAGTTCCTGCGGGACAAGCCCAAGTTCGCGGCCGTGGCCGACGAGCTCATGGAGTACCTTGCCGGCGCGGAAATCATCATCCACAACGCCGCGTTCGACGTGGCTTTCCTGACCAAGGAGCTCGAGCTCCTGGGCAGGCCCGCGTTCAGGACGTACGTGGGGCAGGTCACCGACACGTTGGCCATGGCCAAGGAGATGTACCCCGGCAAGCGCAACAGCCTCGACGCGTTGTGCGATCGGCTCGGCGTGGACAACTCGGGCCGGACGTTGCACGGCGCGCTGCTCGATGCCGAACTGCTGGCCGACGTGTACATCAACCTCACGCGCGGCCAGGACGCCCTGTTGATCGATATCGCGGACAACAATGCGATCGGCGGCATCGTCACGCGAGTGGACCTCACGGCTTTCACGCTGCCGGTGCTGCTCGCCAACGACCAGGAAGCGGCCGCGCACGAAGAGGTGCTCAAGCAGCTGGACAAGGCCAGTGGCGGCAGGACCGTATGGCGGATCAGCCCATCCGGCGCTGTGGCATAATCCAAGGCTTTCCTGCAGCACGCAGGAGCGGGTGATTAGCTCAGCGGTAGAGCACTGCCTTCACACGGCAGGGGTCACATGTTCGATCCATGTATCACCCACCAATGGATTCAATGACTTACGGCACCTTCGGGTGCCGTTTTGACGAAGTGATCCTTGAGCGGTTGCTTTCGCTCGACCTTTCAACGCAGCCCATCATCGAATAACCTCCGCTGAGAGCCAGAGGATGGCTGCGCGACCGGCTTTCTTTGCCCAAGATCGGTTCCGCGAAGGTCGGTTGCTCGGGACAAAGCTACTGCCAACAAAGTGACGTATGTCCCATGGAAGCCGTCCCGGATTGGCTGATCATTTCGAGGTATGGGGGTGGGGCGTTCGCTGCCCCAGCAAAGCGCCGAGGTCTCCTTGGCCGCCCCCGCCTCTAGATTCCGAAGCGTTCAAGGGGGAACACCATGCAAAGGATGCCCTTCATTCTTCTGATACTGCTCACCATGAGCGCCGCATCGCGTGCCGCAACGGACGACTTCGGCTCCTTCACGGAGGTCGGTTGGGGTTGGATTCTGGGGCTGTCCCTGTACGCTGTGCTTGGGGTCATTATTCTTGCGATGTGCAAGAGTGCTGCCGCTTCGGATGCACTCGAAGACCAGACCTACGCAGCGATACTCAAACAAGCCGGGGCACGGCAGGGGCTGAGCGACTTCGACCCGCAAGACGCCGGTCACCCGTCACTCTGGCCTGAGAGCCTCGGCCGCCTGAATTTCGCCGATTTCGAGGCCCGGTTCCTCGATGTTCACATCCTGAGCAGCGATGAAATTGTGGTGCGTGTGGATGAGGCGGTGGCGGGTTCAGTGCCAAGTTCGTAGTTTGATGGTGAGGTGTTGTGAGGTCCTGAAGGAGCGACCCGCTGCGCTGCCATGAAAGCGTCAGCGGCAGTCTGTAGCTCGCCCAAGGCTTGATCGCGCGGGGCGCCGCCGGCCTCACGTCACGGCGATCTTGCGGCTCATGTCCAGCATGCGGGTGGAAAGAACCGCACCGAGGGCCATCGACAGCGACAGCGCCGTCACCGGGTCCTTTTTCGCGAGCTTGTCGAAACGCTCCGGTGTCAGCGTCCACAGGACGGCGGGTTGCGTCGCCTGGACGGTCGCGTTGCGCGCGATCTCCGAGAAGAAGGAGCCTTCCCCGACCACCGATCCGGGGCCGAGCAGGGCGATGTTCATCTCCCCGTTGCGGGTACCGTGGTGCACGCGCAGGACGCCCGACTCCACAAAGTACAGCGTCCGGTCCAGCGCACCCTGGGCAATGAGCACGTGGCCGCGTTCGACCTTTTCCTGCGAGAGGTGATTCGCCAGGGCATCCCACGCCTTGCCCGGCATGAACCGCCCGAGCGTGTCGTCGCTCTTGTTGGCGGCAACGGCTTCGAGCAGTCGGCTCAGGTCCGGCTTGCCGGCGCTGAAAAACGGCACGTCCATGGGCATCCCCTCCTGTGTCGGCTCATTATGCAGCTGGACCGTGGTTGCAGGCCCGTTGCGGCTTCCACCTACGCCTTCGCGCAGGCGCCTGGGCCACAATCGTCGTCATGAGTCTCCTGGTCGCAACCGTCGCGGGCAGCACCCCCCTCGTGCTCGATTCTCCCCACAGCGGCGTGGACTATCCCGAAGACTTCGGCCACGCGTGCGATCCGCGCATCCTGCGCCAGGCGGAGGACACGCACGTGGAAAAGCTCTACGACTTCGCTCCAGACCTGGGCGTGGCGTGGGTCGAGGCGCTGTTTCCGCGCAGCTACCTCGACGTGAACCGCAACACGACCGAGATCGACGTCTGCCTGTTCGACGAGGAGTGGCCCGATCCGGTGGAAACCGATCCGAAGGCGCTCGCCAAGGTGCGGCTCGGCAAGGGGCTCGTGTGGCGCATCACCGACGAAGGCGTGCCGCTCTACGAGCGCAAGCTCTCGGTCCGGGAGGTGCGGTCGCGCATCGAGCGGTGCTGGCGGCCGTACCACGATGCCGTCCGCGCGGCGGTGGATGCGGCGCACGCGCGGCACGGCTACTGCATCCACCTCAACTGCCATTCGATGCCGGCCGTCGCGTCCGCCTACTCCACCGATTTCCCGGGGCTGGTCCATGCGGACTTCGTCGTCGGCGACCGCGAAGGCACTTCCGCGGCCCCGGCGTTGTCGCGCCGCATCTGCGAGCACCTGCGTGCCAGAGGCTACAGCGTCGAGTACAACCATCCGTACAAGGGCGTGGAGCTGGTGCGGCGCCACGGCGAACCGGCGCGCAACCGCCACAGCATCCAGGTCGAAGTCAACCGGCGGCTGTACATGGACGAGAAGACGCTCGAGCCCCACGAAGGCTTCGAGCCGCTCAAGCGGGACCTGCGTTCGCTCGTCGAGATGCTGCTGGGCACCGACCCGCGCGGCCTGTGATGGACCAGGTCGACGCGATCGTCATCGGGGCCGGCGCGGTGGGCCTCGCCGTGGCGCGCGCACTGGCGCACAGCGGCCGCGAAACCATCGTCGCCGAGGCGCAGACCGCCATCGGCCAGGGCGTGAGTTCGCGCAACAGCGAGGTCATTCACGCCGGCCTGTACTACGCCCCCGGATCGCTCAAGGCCCGCCTGTGCGTGCGCGGCAAGGCGCTGTTGTACGAGTTGTGCGCCAGCCATGGCGTGGACAAACGCAACTGCGGCAAGCTGGTCGTCGCCAACGGCGATGCCGAAGCCGCGGCGCTGCGGGCGCTGCAGGACCGCGCCCACGCCAACGGTGTTCCCGTGCAATGGCTGGAAGGGCACGAGGCGCGCGCGCTCGAGCCGGCTTTGCGGTGCACTGCGGCGGTGTTCTCGCCGGGCACCGGCATCGTGGACAGCCATGGTTTCATGCTGGCTTTGGAAGGCGATCTCGAGCATGCCGGCGGCATGGTCGCGCTCGGCTCCGCCGTCGATTCGGCCGTGCTGGGGCAGGGCGGCCGCCCGCACGTCGTGCGCTTCGCGGAAGGCAGCGAAGTGGCGGCGCCCGTGGTCGTCAATTCGGCCTCGCTGCACGCGTGCGGATTGGCGCGCCGGTTCAACGGGCTCGACCCGCGGTTCGTGCCGCGCGAGTATTTTTCCAAGGGCAACTACTACGCTCTCTCAGGCCGCCCTCCGTTCTCGCACCTGATCTACCCGGCGCCGGCGGACGCGTGGTTGGGCGTGCACCTGACGCTGGACTTGGGTGGCCAGGCCAAGTTCGGCCCCGACCAGGAATGGCTCGACGTCGAACGGCCCGAGGACATCGACTACACGGTGGACCCGCGGCGTGCCGAGGGCTTCTATGCGGAAGTGCGGCGCTATTGGCCAGGCCTCGCGGACGGCGCGCTGCAGCCCAGCTACAGCGGCGTGCGTCCCAAGATCCATGCCCCCGCCGAGAAGGCGCCCGATTTCCGCATCGACGGGCCGCAACTGCATGGCGTCCCCGGGCTGGTCAACCTGTTCGGCATCGAATCGCCGGGGCTGACCAGCGCGCTGGCCATCGGCGAACACGTGCTCGCGCTGCTGGAGCCCTAGGTGGGCAAGGCCAGCCTGCGCCCCGTGGTGATGGCGGCCCTGCTGGCCGCGCCGCCGCTGGCGCAATCCCAGGTGCAAACGCTGCCACCGGTCACGGTCACCGCGACGCGGACGGAGGCATCGCCGTTCGATGTGCCCGCCTCCGTGGACGTGATCGACGGCGCGCGCCTGCGCGCGGCCGGGCGGCCCGAGATCAGCCTGTCCGAGAGCCTGGGAGGAGTGCCCGGCGTGACCGCCCGGGATCGGCAGAACTACGCGCAGGACCTGCAGCTCTCCATCCGGGGCTTCGGCGCGCGCTCCACTTTCGGCGTGCGCGGCGTGCGGCTGTACGTCGACGGGATTCCCGCGACCATGCCGGACGGCCAGGGCCAGTTGTCCCACATCGATCTCGCGTCGGCAGGCCGCATCGAGCTCCTGCGCGGGCCCTTTTCCGTGCTGTACGGCAATTCGTCGGGCGGCGTGCTGCAGGTCTTCACCGAAACCGGCGACGGCCCACCGGTGGTGTCGTCCAGCCTGGCCGCCGGCAGCGACGGGCTGGTACGACCGGGCGTGCGGGTCAGCGGGAGTACGCCCGTGCTGGGCTACGCGATCAGCGCCAACCGCTTCTCCGGCGACGGCTCGCGGGAGCACAGCAGCGCCGAGCGCAGCGTCGGCAACGCAAGGCTGGATTTCAAACGCGGGGAGGGCAGCGATTGGACGCTCGCCGCGAACACCGTGACACTGCGCGCCGACGACCCGCTCGGCCTGACGCGGGCACAGTTCGACGCAGCGCCGCGCAGCGCCGATGCCGCGGCGACGCTGTTCAATACCCGCAAGACCGTCACGCAGAGCCAGCTCGGGCTGGTCCACGAGCGGCGGCTGGACGCGGGCGACCGGATCCGGCTGATGGCCTACGCGGGCGGGCGTGACACCGAGCAATTCCAGGCCATCCCGTTGGCACCGCAGGCGAACGCACTGCACCCGGGCGGTGTGGTCGGGCTGGAGCGCCGTTACGCGGGCGCGGACTTGCGCTGGACCCGCAAGCGGCAGACCGCGCTGGGTCAGATGGAGGTGGTGGCGGGCCTGTCGTACGACCACATGGACGAACATCGCCGGGGCTGGCAGAACTTTTTTGGGTCGGCGCTCGGCGAGAAGGGGGCGTTGCGGCGCGAGGAGGACAACCGGGTGTCCAACCTCGATCCCTACGTGCAGGCGGCCTGGACGTTCGCGCCCGACTGGACGCTGACCGCGGGCGTGCGCCACAGCACGGTGAAGTTCTCGTCCAGCGATCGGTACATCGCCGGCGCCAACGGCGACGACAGCGGTGAGGTGAGGTACAGCGCGACGCTCCCGGTCGCGGGCCTGATGTACAAGTTGTCGCCCCGCACGCACCTGTACGCGGCCGCCGGCCGGGGGTTCGAGACCCCGACCTTCAACGAGCTCGCCTACCGCGCCGACGGCACTGCGGGGCTGAATTTCGCCCTGCGTCCGTCCCGCAGCGACAACTTCGAAGCCGGCATCAAGGGCCGCGCGCCTGATGCGTGGCGCAGCCAATGGAACGCCGCGCTGTTTCACACCCGCACGCGCGATGAAATCGTCACGCGGACGAACAGCGGCGGCCGCAGTTCGTTCCAGAACGCAGGCGCGACGCGGCGGCGCGGCCTGGAACTGTCGTGGAGCGCCGTCCCCGCCCCCGATTGGCAATTGCAGATGGCGCATACCTGGCTGGACGCTCGCTACCGCGAGGCTTTCGCCACCTGCAACGCGGCGCCATGTGCCGTACCCACGCAGGTCGTTCCCGCCGGCCACCGGATTCCCGGCATCGCGCAGTCCATCACGGCGATCGAGGCGGCGTGGCAGCCTGCGCGCGGTTGGCGCGCGGGCGCCGAGTTGCGCCGGTCCAGCCGCGTGTATGTCAACGATGCGAACACCGAAGCGGCGCCTTCGTTCACGACGCTCGCCCTGCACGCGGGCTATGTGTTCGATGTCGACCGCTGGAGCCTGTCGGTCACGGCGCGCGTGGACAACGCGCTGGACCGCCGCTACGCCGGATCGGTCATCGTCAACGAGGGCAGCGGCCGCTTCTTCGAGCCGGCGCCGGGCCGGACTTACGTGCTCAAGCTGGCCGGCAGCTACGCCTTCTGAGCGCCGGCTGCGTTGCGCAGGCGCTGGATCGCGCGCGCGGCCCCGGTGACCAGGGCCGGGCCGCGGTAGATGAGGCCCGTGTAGATCTGCACCACGTCCGCGCCCGCCCGGATCTTGCCCGCCGCATCGTCGGCGCTCATGATGCCTCCCACGCCGATGATCGGGAACTTCCTGCCCAGCACGGCGCGCAATTGCCCGATGACCCGGTTGCTCGGCTCCAGCACCGGCGCGCCGCTCAGGCCACCGGCCTCCTCGGCGTGCGGCAGGCCTTTCACCGCCTCGCGGCTCGTGGTCGTATTGGTGGCGACCACGCCGTCCATGCCGTGGCGCTTCAGGGCCGCGGCGATCACCTCGACCTGGGCCTGGTCGAGGTCGGGCGCGATCTTCACGAAGATCGGCACGCGCCGGCCATGCTGGCGCGTGAGCGCCTCACGGCGTTTGGCGATCGCGCCCAGCAGGCCCTCCAGCGCCGCGTCGGTCTGCAGCGAGCGCAGGTTGCTGGTGTTCGGGCTGGAGATGTTGATCGTCACGTAATCCGCGTGCGGGTACACGCCGTCCAGGCACACCAGGTAGTCGCTGGTGGCGTTCTCGATGGGCGTGGCCGCGTTCTTGCCGATGTTGAGGCCCAGGATGCGGCCCTTCTTGCGGAAGGACGAGCGCTTGACGTTGGCGACGAACGCTTCCAGGCCGTCGTTGTTGAAGCCCAGGCGGTTGATCAGCGCGTTGGCTTCGCGCAGGCGGAACATCCGCGGCTTGGGGTTGCCCGGCTGGGGCCGCGGCGTCACGGTGCCCACTTCCACGAAACCGAAACCCAGGGCGCCGAGGCCGTCGATGCAGCGGGCATTCTTGTCGAGGCCGGCGGCCAGGCCCACGCGGTTGGGAAACTTCAGCCCGGCCAGCTCGATGGGATCGTCGACCATGCGGTTGCAGTACGACCATTCCAGCGGCGTGCCCTGCAGGCGGGCCAGGGATCGCATCGTGAGCTCGTGCGCGGTTTCGGGGTCGAGCCCGAAGAGGAAGGGGCGGGCGAGCGAGTAAGGCAGCAGCGACATGGATAATTCGGGTAGTGCAACGATTGTCGCAGGACGCAAATGAACCAGGATGAACTGAAGGCGCTGGTCGGCCAGGCCGCGCTGCAATACGTGGTCGAGGGAGAAATCGTGGGCGTAGGCACCGGGTCCACGGTCAACAGGTTCATCGACGCGCTCGCCGCGATGAAGGGCCGGATCCCCGGCGCGGTGTCCAGTTCGAACGCCTCGACCGAGCGGCTCGAGGCGATCGGCATCCCGGTATTCGACGCCAACGACGTGGGCGAGATCGCGGTCTACATCGACGGCGCGGACGAGATCGACCCGCACGGGAACATGATCAAGGGCGGCGGCGCCGCGCTCACGCGCGAGAAGATCGTCGCCGCGCAGTCGCGGCGGTTCGTGTGCATCGCGGACGAATCCAAGCAGGTTCCGGTGCTGGGGCGTTTCCCGGTCCCGGTGGAAGTGATCCCGATGGCCACCCAGCGGGTGATCCGCCAGTTCGCGGCCCTCGGCGGCACGGCCCGCGTTCGGCTGAAGGACGGCCGGCCGCTCGTGACGGACAACGGCCAGCACATCCTGGACGTCGCGGGCCTCGCGATCGCGCAGCCGCTGGAATTCGAAAGCCGGGTGAACCAGTGGCCCGGTGTCGTCACCGTGGGCGTGTTCGCCCACCAGAGGGCGGCCGTGTGCCTGCTCGGCACCGCGAGCGGCGTCAGGACGCTCCGGTTCTGATCAGAACCGGATGCCGGTCGGGTTGTCCGCCGGCGCTGGCGCTGGGGCCGGGGTCGCGGCGTTCGGCCTGGGCGCCGCGGGGGCCTGGGTGGCGACGCGGGGCTCCTGGGCGGCCACCAGCGGGGCCGCGGGCGCCGGCACGTAGCCGGGCGGCAGCTGCGATGTCTTGGGGTACCCCGCCGCGTCCAGGAACTGCGCCCACTCGGCTTCCGAATAGCCCTTGATCTGCTGGCCGCCAATGGTCAGGAAGGGCAGCGAGAGCGAACCCGCGAGGCGCCGCAATGCCTCGATGTCGTCCTTGGTCGTCACCGTTCTTTCGGTGAACGGGATTCCGCGGCTGGCGAGCATGGTCCGACCGGTGCCGCAGGGCGCGCAGTCCGGTGCCGTGTACAGCGTGACAGGGTACCGGCCGGCCGCCTGGCGCAATTCGAAGGGCAGCGTGCTGATGTCGGTGCCGCGGGTGCCGGGCAGGGCGGCTGTTTTCGCGGCACTGGCGTGGGCGGCGGCATCCAGCGGCGGCTGGTCGGAGAATGTAACCCGCCCATCGGGCCCGACGATGCGGTAGATTTGTTGCGCGTTTGCATCAAAAACACTGGACCCGGCCAGGGCCAGCACCCCCAGGGCGCCGGCGGCAAGCGCGGAACGGGCAAAAAACATCGGTTTCAACTCCAGTGTCTCGGGTTGCGCTGGTCAGGCCATTCCCTGGTGCCGCAGCAGAGCGTCCAGAGAGGGTTCGCGGCCCCGGAAGGCCTTGAAGGACTCCATCGCGGGCCGGCTGCCGCCGGCTTCAAGGATGGCCTGGCGGTATTTTCTCCCGGTTTCAATACTCGGCAACCCATCGTTACCCGATGTTTCCTCGAAAGCGGCATAGGCATCGGCGCTGAGCACTTCGGCCCACTTGTAGCTGTAGTAGCCCGCCGCGTAGCCGCCCGCGAAGATATGGCTGAACGTGTGCGCCGTGCGGCTGAACGCGGGCGGCTGCAACACGGCAATCTCTTCGCGCACGCTCGCAAGCAACGGCATGAAGTCCCGGGCCGGGTCGTGTTCGGTGTGCAGCAGCATGTCGAACAGCGCGAACTCGATCTGGCGCAGCGTCTGCAGGCCGCTCTGGAAATTCCTGGCGGCCAGCATCTTGTCGAACAGCTCGCGCGGCAGCGGCGCACCGGTGTCCACGTGCGCCGTCATGTGGCGCAGCACGGTCCACTCCCAGCAGAAGTTCTCCATGAACTGGCTGGGCAGCTCCACCGCGTCCCATTCGACGCCGCTGATGCCCGAGACGTCCCGCTCGTTCACCTGCGTGAGCATGTGGTGCAGCCCATGCCCCGATTCGTGGAAAAGTGTGATGACATCGTCGTGCGTGAGCAGCGGCGGCTTGCCTTCCACGCCCTCGGCGAAATTGCACACCAGGTGCGCCACCGGCGTCTGCAACTCGCCGTTGTCGGGGCGCAGCCAGCGCGCGCGAACGTCGTCCATCCAGGCGCCGCCCCGCTTGCCGCTGCGCGCCGCGGGGTCCAGGTAGAACTGGCCCACCAGTTCGGTCGTGACACGGTCGCCGCTTTGCTGCTCGCGCTCGATGCGGTAGAACTCGACACCCGGGTTCCAGGCGGGCGCCACGTCGCGGCGGATCGACACCTCGAACAGCGTTTCGATGATCTTGAACAGGCCCGCCAGCACCTTGGGGGCGGTGAAATATTCCTTGATCTCCTGCTCGCTGAAGGCGTAGCGCTCCTCCTTGAGCTTCTCGCCGATGTAGGGCCAGTCCCAGGCCTGCGGATCCTTCAGGCCGAGTTTTTCGGCGGCAAAGGCCCGCATGTCGGCGACGTCCTTCTCGGCGTAGGGCCGCGCGCGGCGGCCCAGGTCACGCAGGAAGTCGATGACCTGCTGCGGCGAGTTCGCCATCTTGGGCACGACCGACACCTCGCCGAAGTTCCTGAACCCCAGGAGGCGCGACTCCTCCTGGCGCAGCGCCAGGATCTCGCGGATCAGGGCGCTGTTGTCGAACTGGGGATCGCCCTGGTCGCTGGCACGCGTCACGTATGCACGGTACAGGCGTTCGCGCAGCGCGCTGCTGTGCGCGAACTGCATGACCGGCAGGTAGCTGGGCATCTTCAGGGTCAGCTTGTAGCCCGGCTTGCCGTCGCCTTCCGCGGCGGCACGCGCGGCCTGCACCACGTCTTCCGGCAGGCCGGCGAGCTCGCCCTCCGTGGCGTAGTAGGCGTAGGCGTCGGTTGCGTCCAGCGCGTGCTCGCTGAATTTCTGGCTCAATTCGGCCTGCCTGTCCTGGATCGCGGCGAACCGCTCCCGGGCCGCCCCCGTGAGTTCCGCGCCACCGAGCACGAAGTTGCGGATCGCGTTCTTCTGGGCCTGGCGCTGCTCGTCATTGAGGGTGGCGGGGTCGATGGCCTTGTACTTGGCGTACAAGCGCTCGTCCGAGCCGAGGCGCGTCCAGAAGTCCGTGATCCTGGGCAGGGCCGCGTTGTACGCGGCCCGCAGCTCCGGTGTGTCGGCCACGCTGTTCAGGTGGCTCACGACGCCCCACGCGCGCCCGAGTTCCTCGGTCGCGGTCTCCAGCACCCGGGCGATGTCCTGCCAGCGGCTGGGGAAATCGGGTTGCGTGACGGTATCCAGGGCCTTGTCGGCCTTGGCCAGCAAGGTGTCGACCGCAGGGCCCACGTGCTGGGGCTGGACCTGGTCGAAGAGGGGAAGGCCGGTGAAGTCGAGAAGGGGATTGCTCATCCCCGTCATTTTGCGTCAGACCGGCAGCTTGCAAGCCCCGTAAGGGCTTGTCACGAGCGCGACGACGACGCGCGTTCGGCGGCTTCCAGCGTATTGACGAGGAGCATCGCGCGCGTCATGGGGCCGACCCCGCCGGGGACGGGCGTGATCCAGCCTGCGATTTCCCTGACGCCGGCGAAATCGACGTCGCCGCAAAGCTTGCCTTCGTCGTTGCGGTTCATGCCCACGTCGATCACCACCGCGCCGGGCTTGACCATGTCGGCGGTGAGCACGTTGCGCTTGCCCACCGCGGCCACGACCACGTCGGCCTGCAGGGTGTGCGCCTTGAGGTCCCGGGTGGCGCTGTGGCAGATCGTCACGGTGGCGTTCTTCTGCAGCAGCATCATCGCCATCGGCTTGCCGACGATGTTGCTGCGGCCGATCACGACGGCGTTCTTGCCGCGCAGTTCGTAGCCGATCGATTCCAGCATCTTCATGCAGCCATAGGGCGTGCAGGGCCAGAAGCCCGGCTGGCCGACCATCAGGGCGCCGGCACTGGCGATGTGGAAGCCGTCGACGTCCTTGGCGGGCGAAATCGTCTCGATCACCTTGTGGGTGTCCATGTGCTTGGGGATCGGCAGCTGCACCAGGATGCCGTGGACGGCCGGGTCCTCATTCAGCGTGCGGATGCGCGCGAGGAGCGCGGCCTCGGTCATGTCGGCGGGGTAGCGCTCCAGCGTCGCCGCCAGGCCGGTCTCTGTGCTGTCGTTCACCTTGTGCCGCGTGTACACCTCGCTGGCGGGGTCGTCGCCGACCATGATGACGGCGAGGGCGGGCTGGATGCCGCGGGCTTTCAGGGCCTGCGTGCGGCCGGAAACTTCCGCGCGAATCTTCTTGGCAAGCGCGTTGCCGTCAATGAGTTGGGCTGTCATCTTCTTCAATCACAAGGACGCGTCCGGCCGCGGCCGGCGCTTTACACCGTTACGCCTTTGGTGCGTTCTGGCCGAGGGCGATCTTGAGCAGGTCGGCGACCGTGTTGGCGTTCAGCTTTTCCATGATGTTGGCGCGATGCGCTTCCACCGTCTTGATGCTGATGCCCAGGTCGTCGGCGATCTGCTTGTTCAGCCGGCCGGCGACGATGCGCTCGAGCACCTGCGCCTCGCGCGAAGTCAGCTTGGACAGCAGGGCGTCGCGGCTGGCGGCGCTCTGGTACTCGGCGAAGGCACCCTTGGCGTGTTCGAGCATGCGCTCGACCAGGCTCACCAACTCGTCTTCCTTGAACGGCTTCTGGATGAAGTCCATCGCGCCCTTCTTCATGGTGTTCACCGCCATGGGCACGTCCCCGTGGCCGGTGATGAAGACGATGGGCAGGGGCGACTTGCGCTCCAGCAGGCGGTCCTGCAGCTCCAGGCCGGTCATGCCGCCCATGCGGATGTCCACGATCAGGCAGGCGACTTCGCGGGGGTCGTAGCGCGAGAGGAAGGATTCGGCGGAGTCGAAGCAGCGCACCCGATAGTCCTTGCCCTCGAGTAGCCATTGCAGCGAATCGCGGACGGCCTCGTCGTCGTCCACGACGTAGACGGTACCCTTCTTGGGAATCAAGCTCATACGGTCACCCCGGCGTCCTTGCTAGCTATGTTATTTGTAGCGCCCGAGACAGGAATCCAGAAGGAAAACCGGCACCCGGCGACATCCGTGCCATTGTAGATGTTCTCCGCCTGCATCCGGCCCTGGTGCGATTCGACGATGGTGCGGCACAGGTTCAGGCCGATGCCCATGCCCTCGACCTTGGTCGAGAAGAAGGCTTCGTAGAGGCGGTCCATGACTTCCGGCGAGAGGCCCGCGCCCGAGTCGAGCACGGAGAATTCGACCACCGGCAGCTCGTCCACCTGCTTGGGAATCACGCGCAGTTCGACGCTGCGTCGCGAGGCGGGCCGCTTCGCATGCTCGATCGACTCCGCGGCGTTTTTCAGCAGGTTCACCAGCACCTGCTCGATGAGGATCGGGTCCACCATCAGCTTGGGCAGGCGGGCCGCCACATAGTGCGACAGCCGCACGTTGCGCCGGCGCAGTTCGATCTCCGCCAGTTCGACGGCCTCGTTGACCATCAGCGTGACGTCGGAAAGCTGGCGGTTGGGCTCGCTGCGCTTCACGAAGGACCGGATGCGCTGGATGATCTGGCCCGCCCGCTGCGCCTGCCGGGCGGTCTTGTCCAGCGCCGCCAGGAGGTCTTCCTCGTTGATCTGCCTGCCCTTGATGCGCGACACGAGGCCGTTGCAGTAGTTGTTGATGGCCGTGAGCGGCTGGTTCAACTCGTGCGCGACGCTGGACGCCATCTCGCCCATGGTGATCAGGCGGCTGGCGGACTGGGCACGCTCGGCCTGCGCGGCCGACTGCTCCTCGGCGTGGCGGCGCGGCGTGATGTCCGTGGCGATCACCATCTGGGCCAGGCGACCGTCCACCCAGTTCAGGTAGCGCGATCGCACCTCCAGCCACTTGCCCAGCTCGGGCACGAAGATTTCGGCGTTCTCCGACTTGGCGGTGGTGAGGCCCCCGGTGGGCAGTCCGACGAAGGAATCGACCTCGTCGAGCGATTCGTCGGTGCGCGGCTGCTCGGGCACGCCGGCCTGCGCCACCATCTGCAGGTGGCCGGCGGTCTGCACGCCGAACCACAGGCGGTACAGCTTGTTGGCGAACAGGAGCTCCTCGCTGCCCAGCGGCGCGACGGAGACCGACGCGTCCAGCGCCTCCAGCACGGTGGTGAAGCGCTCGTAGGACGCGGAGAGCTGCTCGCGGATGCGATTGGGCTCGGTGATATCCGTCATCGACGTCATCCAGCCGGTCTGATGGCCTTTCGCGTCCACCAGCGGCGACACGTACAGCCGCGCGTCGAACACGCTGCCGTCCTTGCGCTTGACACGCACCTGGAAGCCGCCCACCGTGGTGCGGCCGTTCAGTTCGTCGTCCAGCCGCGCGGCGAGCTGCTCGCGGTCGGCATCCGGCCAATACGGGAAGGGCGGCGTGCGGCCGACCAGCTCCGCTTCGCTCCAGCCGGTCATCTGGCAGAACGCGGCGTTCACATAGGTGATGCGGCCCTGCATGTCGAGCGCGCGCATGCCGGTGAGCATGGAGTTCTCCATGGCCCGGCGGAAGCTGGTTTCGGCAACCAACGCCTGCTGCGCCTGCATGCGGCGCCGCGTGTGCCGCCAGTTGCCGATCAGCATCCACGCGGTCATCACGCTCAGCGTGCCGACGAGCCAGAACAGGCCGCTGCCGATCACGCCGAGCGAGGTGCGGTACGCCTGCGCGCGGATGATCAGGCCATTGCCGACCGGTGACACCGGCACCTCGTATTCGTTGGGCTGCGCCGCCCACGGCAGCAGCTGCGTGGCCGGGTTGCGGTGCGGCACGGAGGTGCCGGCCAGGAGGCGGCTTTTCCCGTCCAGCAGGGCCACCGCGTACTTGGCCGACACCTCGGCGGGGACACCGTAGCGCAGGAGCCCATCGATGGAGTATTCGCCCAGGATCACGCCGCCGAACCGCCCCTGTTCCGCGAGCGGGATGTGCAGCTGCAGCAGCCCCGTGCTGTCGGTGCCCGCGGCCGGCTGCGAATACACCGGCTGCTGCAGGTCGCGGGCGAGGCTGTAGATGGTCTCGGTTTCACCGGTACGCAGCGCTTCACCCACGGCGCGCACCTGGTTGTTCGTGACACTGGGCGCAGCATAGCTCGCCTTGATGCGGCGTCGCCCGTCGATCCATGTCAGTGCCTGCAGCTCCGGGTACTGGCTGACCATCGACTCCGCCCGGACGACGAATTCCTCCGCGTCGACCTCCTGGTTGGAGATGTCGCGGGCGATGCGCATGAGCTGTTCCTGGCGCTCCAGGAGCCGCAGGCGCACGCGCTGCTGGGCGTATTCGACGTCGCGCTTCACGGCCTCCTGTTCGCGGTCCATCTCCTCCAGGCGCAGGTAGCCGAAGGCGGAGACGATGGCGGCCAGGAACAGCACGACGGCCGCCAGGGGCGCCAGCATCGCGAAACGGTCCTGGTGCACGGGTGACTGGCGGCGCCACCAGCGGCGCCACCAGGCCGCGGGCGCCGCCGCGTCGTGCAGCTCATGGGCGTGGACGTGGACGGGGTCTTGCATGAACTGCAAGTGTAGGGGGTGTGGCCCGGCGGCCCTCGAAGCCAGGAGGCGGTTCCGGGAGGCGAATACGGGTACTTGTACGAGCGGCCCCATTGCTGTGACCACGATATGAAATTGGCGCGCACCATTTGAAATGATCCAGAATCTATGCCACACTTGCCGTACGGGCCCGCGGGCCCGTACTAAATTAGCGAGACAAGAAGCAACTGTATTGAAAGTCAAGCCAAATGAAGCCCCGCATTGAACGGTTTGCGCGCTTTGGCCATCGCATTGAGGATGGTCAGAAGCTTGCGCATGCAGGCCGTCAGGGCCAGCTTCTTGGGCTT
>Ga0255338_1002755_pt1 | contig 23789 bp, 25 predicted proteins | sample MeOH1_35cm_T4_19_FD_203715 | JGI IMG/M metagenome (GOLD analysis project Ga0255338, IMG submission 203715) | Sandy soil microbial communities from University of British Columbia, Vancouver, Canada - MeOH1_35cm_T4_195 | ecosystem: Engineered > Artificial ecosystem > Sand microcosm > Unclassified ...
GTGCCGCCGGATCGCGTGGACGGGTGCGGAGTTGCGCAATCTTCCCGTCCAGGATCTCGATCCCGGCCTTCAGGTTCGCTATCTTGAGCGCCTGCCCGGCCTCGCTCACCATGCTGCCCCCGGCGTGTACCACCGGCCCCAGGAGCGCGGCAGCGCCTACCCCTTCATCGAGCGGGCGCCCCGTCACGGCATTGGTGGCCGCCTGCGATCCCGCGCCGCCCGCCGCCTCTCCCCCGATCCGTCCTGGGTTAAAGTGCTTCATCAGGAAACTGACGGCCGGGCCCGCCTCCTCGGTCGCATGGGTCAGCCAGGCCTTACCCAGTTGGGTCAGGGCAAAGCCTTTCTCTCCAGCCTCTCCCACCACCCCCGCCGCACGCAGGATGCCGTAATCCTGCACGAAGGCCCGTTCCAGTTGGGTCGGGTCGTTCGGGTCCGGATGCTGGAGCGCGTGGTACACCGATGGCGAGAGCTGCGCGCCCATATCGATCACGCGGGCGTACGGCTTCACCGCATCGACCACCGCGCCGGCCGCCGAAGGCTGCTTGCGGGTAGGGAGCTCCATGAGCGCGCCCGGATCGCTGGGGTCGCTGGGATCAATCGGGACGCGCGCAAGACGAGAACGGAACTCCGCGGCGTCCCGCTCCTTCGCCAGTTTCTCGTTGCCGCGAATCTCGGCGTCAGTGGGGAAGCGCTGTTCTCCCGGCCGCGGGCCGAGCTGCATGACGCGCTGGTTTTCCGGCAGGGGCCGATGGTCATCCCAGACCGTTACCACTGTTCCGCGATCTCCCGGGCCACCCGATACCGACACCTTGCGCGGGTACGTGCGCGAGCGCGCCAGTTCCGCGGCCTGGGGCGTCAGCACCGGCGGATTGGCCTTCACAAAAGCCTTCTCGGCCGGCGTGGGCAGGTGGAACGGGACGCCGGCCTCGTCGCCCATCGTGAGCCGCGGGGAGCGGTTCGTGATGTAGGCTCCGCGCTGTACGTACGGCTTCCCCGTGGACTTGCCGGGCGCCATCATGCGGGTCAGTTCGCCGCGGACCTTCGCCACCACCGAGGCCGCGGGCCGCTCCACGCGCTCCGTGAACGCGAGCGCTTGCGCCTTCGGGTCCTGGATGCTGCCGATGCCGGCAGCGCGGGCACGGTCCGCCATCACTCGCGCGGAAAGCACCGGATCTCGGGCGATCTCCAGCGCGCGGGCCTTCCCGTACTGCCGCTCCAGGTCCGAGCCGACCCCGCCGCCGAAGTAGAATTGGAACATGCCGTGCGACTTGCCGCCGTCGCCCACCGCGTTCGGGTTGGCGCCACTCTCGCGCAGCGCGTTGTGGCTCCAGGCGAACGCGCCGATGCCCTTCTTCTGGAACTCGGCATTCACCTGATTGAACCGTTCATTGCCCAGGCGCGCGCGCGCTTCCGTCACGGGATCTGGCCCGTAGGTCTGGCCGTGCTTTGCCGCTTCCGTAGCCGGCAGCCGGGGCGGGATCTTCACCCCGGGCGCCGCGGGAGGCGTGTAGTCCCCGCCGCTCTGCTGCAGGCGCTGGAGATCCAGCCGGGCGAGGTCCTCCGGTGAGGGTGCCGCCGCGGTTTGCGCCACGTCGCCGACCAGCTCCGTGAGGCGCGGCTTTTGCGCGGGGTTGGCCCGGGGCGCTGGGGGAGGCGTGTAGGCGCCCCCCGTATTCTTCAGCCGCTTCAGGTCGAGCTGCGCGAGTTCTTCGGGGGTAAGGGTAGCTCCTGCCACGTAGACCTCCTATTGCGGGCCGAAGCGCGCGGCCGTCAGCTTTCGCACTTGATCCTCTGCGGTTCCGGCTGCCCGCAGGCTGTTGGCGTACCGCTGGCGGTCAGTCAACTGCGCTCCACCGCCGGGTTTTCCGGCTGCCTGCGCCCCGCCGCTCGTGGTCTGCTGGAGCTGCTTTTCCAGGGCCTGGATGTCGCCCTCGATCTCGTTGATCCGGCCGCTGTATTTAGACTTCTCATCATCATCGCTGGAGGCAAGAATGCCGATGTCCAGCTTGTCGATCATCCCCCGCGCGGAGCGGATCTGCGAGCGAATAAGTTCCGCGTTCGCCTTCTGTCCCGGCGACAACCGGTAGGACTGCCCCATGCGGGTGATGTTGTTTCGGTCGGCGCCCTGCGCTTCCGTGGCCCGGTTGTGACGTCCGGCTTCCGCTTCGGTCGCCTGGTTGCGCCGCTGCGTTTCTCCGAAGATCAGCTTCGACAGCCCGTAGCGGTCCCGGCCGAGGTTCAGGTTCCCCAGCCCCAGTTCCCGCCGCAGCCCCAGGCTATCGGCGCCCTGCTTCACCCGTGCGTCGCCCTGCTCCATCGCGGCCATGCCCGGCGTACGGACTTGCCCCAGTTGGTTATTGAACTGGTCCGCGGTCACCGGCGCCACGCTCTCCACCCGCCGGCCGGCCGCCCGGAGGTAGTCCTGCCGTGCCTGGGTCGCCGTAGCGGTCGCCTGGGCATAGTCCCCGGTCGCGTTGAAGGTGCGGTCGAAGGCGTCGGTATACTGCTTGCCGGCGCCTGCCTCTATCGCGTTATCGCTCCGGCTCTGGCGGTCGGCCTCCCCGCGGGCCACGATGGCGGCTTGCTTCTGCGCGTCGCGCTCCAGCGATTGTTTATGGTTCACCTCGTCCACGGTGGGGTTATTCTGCCGGGCCGCATCCAGCAGGCTCGGTAGGGAGAACCCGACACTCATTCCCGCCCCGTTGGCGCGCATCGAGCTACGCGCGTTCGGGTCCGCCCCGCGCGCGGCGGCATCCAGCACGGGCGCAAACTGTCCCGGCCGGGTGCTCCGACCCGCCTCCAGATTGTAGAGGCCCACCCGCGCGTTCCGCTGCGCCACCTCGTCGGCTCGCTTCTGCTCCATTTCCTGTGCGGTCGGCCCCTTCACCAGATCCGCCAGGGAGAACTGCTGCGGACGCCACGGCCCCATGTCTCCGGGTCCCGGCGCAATACCCGGCTGGCTCTCCGGCCCAAGGGTCGCTTTTCCGGAGGCGATCCCCAACTGCGCCTCAGTGATCGCTTTCGCGTCCTGCGGGTGCAGCTCCTTGAGCGGGTTGAGCAGGCCGACCTGCATGTTCTGCTGTCCAAGCAACTCGGCTTTCCGATCACGCTCATACCGATAGCGCTGCTCCTCGGCCTGCGTTGCGCGCTCGTGCGCCAACTGCTCCGCCGCGTTCCGAGTATTGAGGTAGCTTGTGCCACCCTGCAGTACCGCCCCGAGCAGTCCGCCAAGAATCCCTCCTGAACGTGCCATGTGCTGCTCCCTTACTTGACGCGTGGCCGGGCAAGAGCTGCCCCGCCGAGTCCGGCAATTCCACTTACCAGGCCGTTGATGTCAAACTGATTCGCCTGGTCTAGCTGCTGCTGCTGCAAGCGGAAATTGGTGATACTGTCCGCCACGCTCGACGCCTGCTGCGAGGAGCGCCCCTGTAGTCCCATCAGGAGATCCCGAAGGAGCGCCTGGCTCTGCTGCTGCCGCTGCTGCTCAGCGTCGTACAGGCTGCCGATCGCGCCGGCTCGCGCGGCCCCGAACTGGCTGCCGATCGCGCCGGAGACCGCACCACCGTAACTGCTGTCATCAATGCCGCGCCCCGCTTGGTCCGCCACCGCGGCCCCCTGCGCCTGGCGCTCCATCGAGTTGTAGGCGTCCATCCGCGGCGCCAGGAACGCGGCGCGCCCCTCCGGTGAAAAGTGGTCCGTGTTCGCCTGGTTGATGAGCTGGTTGATGGAGTCCCACATCGGGCCTTGCGCGGCATAGGCGTTCGACAACCCGAGTTGCATCATCCGCTTGCGCGTGCCGGCGGCTCCGGACCCTTTGCCGCCGTACATCAGCGGCGGCGCCGGGTCTCCGGTCTGTGCGGTTGCGGCACTGGCCGGCGCTGCCGGTGCTGCCGTCGTGGGCGCCGTGGTCATCGGCGAGCTGTGCAGCATCCCGCCGCCCGGCACCCCCGCGCCGCCTGGCTTCGGCGCCGCCCCAGGCCCCAGCGTGCGCTGTGCCATCATTCCCGCTAGCTGCCCCCGAACCCCGTATGGTGAAGTCATCGCGCCCCCTTTTCACATCGGCCCTATTCGGCCCACGCTCCGAACCATTGCGCCTGCACAGCCGCACGGTTTAACTGTCCGTTAGCAGCGTCTCGCAGCTCCACACTGTCGCCGGCATGGAACTCGGCCCGGTTTCCCGGGTCTCCATTCCAGGCGCGATCAGTGCCCACGCCTGCCGCTGCTATCCCGGTAGGCGCCCCGTTTATGTAGACCTCCACGCGGTAGAGGCCGCGGACAGCTACGCTGCGCTGTGTTGCGTAAGAAAGGCCTGTTACGTAGCCTCCCCATGGCGCTACCCACGGAGCACCGGGGAGTTTTCCGCCCTCGCGCGGCATCGGCTGCGCTATCGTGGAGCGGTTAACGTTGGGCCGGTTCCATCCAGTAACCACAAAGGTGGCGGGGACTGCTGCCGCCGGGGCGCTCCGCAGTGGGCGCGCCCATGCCACTACCCCCAGCGTCAAAACGAGCATCCAACCTGCAAACTGCTTATTCATCTTTGGTTCTCCCGGTTACTTAATCGGACCAGAACCCGAATAGTTGCGCCTGAACTGCTCGGCTGTTGAGCGCGCCGCTGCGGTAGTCGTAGAGATCGATGGAATCGCCCGCCGCGAAGGCCACAAAGCCCGAGGCAGTGCCGTCATTCCAACCACGATCAGTACCCACACCGCTGGCAATAAGACCCGAGGCCACACCGTTGATGTAGATTTCGACTTTGTAGGTGCCACCCACGGAAAGCCCGTCGTCGGTGGCCCAGGAGACGCCCGATACGTAACCGTTGCGGATCGGTACCACTGGGGCGGGGATGTTGTTGCCGCCGGCCCCAATGCGCGCCATCTTGCCCCCGGTAGTGCCTACGGTGCTCACGTTGGCCCGGCTCCATCCGCTCATGCAGAAGTCCCGGTATCGCCACTGCAGCGCCGATCCGTCATAGGTCAGGCTCTTGCCGGCGTTGGACGGGAAGGACGGGACAGTCTTCCCGTTGATCTTCGCCACCGTGGCCGCCGCCGTGGTGCCCGAGAGGTCGCCTCCCAGCGCATGGGTTGAGCTGGTGGTGAGCGCTCCGTGCTGCGCGTCGGTAATCGCCCCCGTTAATTCGCTGAATGCCGCCTGTGCCCATGCCGGCTCGTCGGCGCCCATCTTGAGCACGTAGTTAGCGGTTCCCTTGGCAAGCCGACTCCAGACCGGGGAAGCCCCCTGGGCCGTGATGATGTCCCCGCGAATAGGGGAAGCCGCTGCGGTGTCTGGGTGGGTGGCGGAGAGCAAATTGTGATTACTGCTGGTGGAGGCGGTCTCCGTGGCTCCCATGCCGCACTGCACCCAACTGCTGCCGTTCGAGCGGAACAGTGTCCCGCCGTCGTCGTCCGTCGCCAGGTAAAGCGTGCCGTCAGGCACGGTGTTCGCTGCAGGCCGAGAAGCGGTCAAGCCGGCCTGAATCACACGCGTACCGGGCGCTTCGAACGCAGCAGCCGCGGAACCGGAAGCCGCCACGATATGCCCGGCTGTCAGCCCGGAGAACGTCAGCTCGGAGAACGCTACGCTACCCCATGCCGGCTCGTTCGCCCCCATCTTAAGGATAGTGTTCGCGCTGCCCTTCGCCAGCCGGCTCCACGTTGGGGAGGCGCCCTGCGCGGTGATGAGGTCCCCGCGGGTCGCGCTGGCCGCCGTCGTGTCCCCGTGCCGTGCCGAGAGCAGGTTGTGGGCGTCCGCGCTCCAGGCGATGTCCGTGCCGTCGCTCCGGAGCACCTGCCCGTTGCTGCCAATCGTCAGCCGTGCCCAGGTAGGTGAGGCCCCTTGCCCGGTGATGATCGATCCTCGCGCCACCGCCGCGGCCGTCGCGTCACTGTGTCGCGCCGAAAGCAACGCGTGCGTGTCCGTGCTCCAGGCGATATCGGTGCCATCGCTCCGGAGCACCGTTCCGGAGGCCCCGATGGTGAGCTTCGCCCATACCGGAGATGACCCTTGGCCGGTTACCAGCGCCCCCCGGCTGCAGCTCGCCGCTGTCGTATCGGTGTGGGTGGCCGAGAGGAACAGATGCCCCACTGCCGAGGCCGCCTGAAAGGCAAAGCTGGTTGCTCCGGTCGCCGTGAGCACGTGGCCCGTGGTAAGGCCCGTCTCCGTGTGGTCCGCACCGGTGAGCTGGTGTCCGCGGCCCGTCAGGTCGGTATAGGCTACGGTGTGACTGTCGCTGCCGTTGTGCCGGTGCCCGTCTACCGCATCAAAGGCGATTCCGGATTCGTCGCCCAGTCCCGGCGGCTGCAGCGGTCGTACCGGCGTGGTGCTGTGCGGCTGCACTGGCACAGGCCCCTGAGTGCGCTGCGCCTGCGGGCCTTTCCCGGGAGTGCCGCCGAATCTCATCGCGTGTAAACTCCCAGCCGCGCGCTGCGGCACTTCATCGCCACTGATTGCGAGCCGGAGAGCTTCAGCCCCCCGAAGCGCCCCCGGATCGCGGCCCCGCAGCGCGCGATCTTGGAGACGTAGCCCGAGGAAGCGGACCCCAGCGCCAGGGAGAAGGTGGTGCCGCTCGCCGCGCCGTCCAGGATCGGGGTAGCAGTCACGGTCTGGCTCGCCGCCGCGTCGAAGTCCGCGCCCACGAACACCCACTCGAAAGTTGAACCCGGTCCAGCGTCTAGCGCCTTCCCCTGCCAGTACCACGCCACCGCGGAGCCGTCGTCGGTCAGCAGCGCCGCGTCCGCCGTGCTCCGGTGCAGGTAGTGCACCTTGCCCGTGGCCGGATCTCCGCCGATGAGCTGGCCGGCGTCACCGCCGCCCCGCTTCAGCGTGCAGAAGCAGGAGAAGCCCCAGTTCGCGTACTGGGTCCAGCCGCGCCGCATACTGTCAAAGCCCGGCTGTAGGGCGCCGCGGGTCGTCAGGTCAAAGACCAGCGCCTCGCTGTTCGCGGTCCCTCCGGACGGCGTGTAGGACACGTGCAACCGCGCGCGCTCGTCCAGGCCGAACGCCACGTCCGGCCGATAGGCGAGCGGGATGCGCCGGAGCACGCTATCCACCGGCTCGGAGACCACCCACGTTTCGAAGAGGCCCGGCTGGCTCCGGTTCGGCGCCAGCACGCGGACGCCATCGGACGCAAGGAAGAGAATGAGTCGATCGTACACCGCCACCGCTTCCCGGGCGTCAAGCCCCACGTCGGCGCGCTTGTAGAACGTGTAATCCGCCCACCCCGAGCCTTCCAGCGTGTAGATAGCTCGGTCGCAGAACACCAGGAGCTGCCCGTCGAACTCCACCAGCCGCCGGATGTGGTCCCGGCTGGAGATGTCCAACCAGCCGGGCGCGTTCGGGTCGGTCGGCTCGCGATCCCCCCCGAACTCCTCCGGATAGCCCAGTCTCGAGAGATAGAGCCGCCACGGATACCAGGTATCGGCGCTGCCGTTCCCGTCCGTGTCGATGTAGGCATGCCCCGCCACGAGGCGGCTATTCGCCACCGCGTAGGTCTTGGCGATGGGTGGGGCAATCTTCGCCGACACCAGCTCCGGAGCGTTGTCGATGGCGATCTGATCTTCCCCGAGGGTATCCACGAAGGTGAGCGTGCCGGCGCCGGTGTTCGTGATGGTCTGCACCAGGCGAGGCCGGGCAAACTCGCCGTCCTTCCGGCTCCGGTAGACCAGCACGCGGGTGATATTGGTAGTGTCCGCGTCGCCCGCTACGTTGACCGTTACGCCGAGCGCCGCGTCATCCGCCGGAACGTCGATCTCCGCGGCCACGGAAGGGTTACTCTCCCGCACGATCACGTCTTGCCCGTGGCTGCTCTCGGTCTCCGCGTAGGTCGCGTAATAGCTGTAGTGGTCGGGCACCAACGGCCCTTCCAGGCGCGCCTCGTCAAAGTAGAGCGCCAGGCTGTAGCTGTTGCCGCTGCCCTTCTCCACGAACTTGATACCGAGGCCCGTGGAGGCCGTGCGGCTGGCCGGCGGAATGCGGTCTAACGGGACCCTGATCCGTACCCAGGTCTCCTTTTCGCGCGCCGTGAAGGTCGGGAAGAGTGAGAAATCGAGCGTGCCGCTGTTGTCCTTCACGCCCACCTGGTAGACCATTCCCACCTTCTCGCTGTAGACCCAGAGCGAGAGGAACAATCCTTTGCTCAGGTCTACCGTCGCCCCGCTGCTCCAGACCCGCGAGACGGAGCTGCCCACCGCCCCGCTGCCGGAGGCCGTGAGCTTCATGCAGTTGGTGCCCTCCCGCATCAGCGTGGCGTTGTTGGTGGCTGCCAGGGCGCTCCCGGAGACAGTCCAGGCGCCGCCGGAGGTGTTGCTATCGAAGGTTTCCAGCAGGGTACTGGAAAGCGCCACGGTGGGCGTAGCTGGAGCGGAGAGCAGCGTCACCGCGGCCCAGCTTGGAGCCGGCTTGCGACGCCGCACGGCATCCACGCCGTTACCCGCGTACACGCGTTCTTTCCAGCCGAGGAAGTCCATCGGCGCGCCACCGGTCAGGCCGGTCACTACACTGGAGAACGAGCCGGCGCCGTCGTCTTCATAGATGGCGGTATTCGCCTGCATCAGGAAGATGCCGTTCGCCCCGCTGCGGCCGTAGTAACGGTGCAGCCCGCGCACTTTGTTAGCGGTCGGTGCCGTGCCGTTGTAGGCCACCCGCCCCAGCCGCTTCGTGAGGGTCTCGTCCTCGAAATCGACGTTCTGCGCGTCGCTGGCCTGGTCGTCGCCGATCTCCGTCGGGTCCTGGTCTCGCACCAGGCCGCCCCCGAACCGCCGGAAGAGGATCTCGGTTGCGCCGTAGAGTCCCATAGTTACCCCGCCGTCCAGTCGTATTGCTCCAGCGCGCCGTCCCAGTCGCCCAGGCTGTTGTAGTTAACGGCCATCCCCCAGGCGAGATTGCCCGCCAGCACGCCCGCGCCGAGGCTCTGATCGGCGCCCTGCTGCACGCCGTTCCAATAGATCCGCGCCACGTCCCCGGAAGTAATCTCCAATTCCAGGGTGTCACCGGCCTGATAGTTCACGAAGTCCAGGCTCAGGTCCAGCAGGTTCGTGGTGGACGCGGCCACGCGCTTGTACAGCAGTAGATGCTGCGAGCTGATCCCGGTAACGTCCACCAGGAACCCCACGTGGTTGTCATGGTCCGCGTAGCGCCCCAGCACGTAAAACGGCGCGTTGGCCGAAGGCGTCTTCACCGTGATCTTGGCGCGCCCGTTGGCCCCCAGGCCGGTGACGTACGCCACCGTCAACCCGCCGGCCAGGGTGGTGAGCGTGGCTGCGTTGGAGCGGATGGCCCACCCGAACTCCAGGCCGGGGCTATAGGTCGTCTGCTGATCGGGCACCAGCCACGTCTTTGTGCCATCGCTGGACACACCGAGGAGATCGTGACCGGAAGCCGTGTCCGCCCGGTTGAACGTGTCCCGAAAGGTCCCGGCCGCTCCGGGAGTAGCCGCCGCGGCGCCGGCCGGGAAGCGAATGCGGAACAACGGCATGGGCATAGCGGTTACCTCCAGCGAGTGGGAATCCCGGGCGTGCGCTGCCAGCCTCGGCCGAAGTCCGTAGCAATCGTCGCCTGGATCACCGCCCCCAGCGTTTGCATCGCGGACCGCGGCGCCCAGCAGCCCCAGGGGTCGGCGGTAGCTAGCCGTAGTTCCCACGGCGCCGGGGCGCGGGTGTAGAGCCGGGTGAGTTGGATCGCGCCAGCGAAGGGCTGGGAACCGGAGGTGCGCGCGCCGACGTTGAGCGTATCTAACCCAGCGTCCAAGGTCTTGCTGGTGCTGGATGTCCCTACTAGCACGCCGTCTACCCATAGCTCGTGAGCTGTGGCGCTACGGCTCACAAAGGCAAAGACGTGGGGGCAGCCATCCGCTAACGTGGTATGAGCCGCGATAATCAGATTGACGCCACCATAGAACACCCGGGTCCCTACGGTCGGGGCGTTATCATACGGCAAGAGGAAGAACCGGTTTGCGGAAGTATCCCCCTGATTGATGGCAAACGCGGTATGAGTGTTGGTGTATGAGGTGGCACTAGCCATCAGGATCACCGTCCACTGGGACCGGGACGACATTAGCGACGCCGGCACTGCTCCGAATGCGGTAACTCCGTTAGTGCCGTTGTAGGTCTGCTCCGGGCCGACCATCCCGCTCGTCCAGGAGACGCCGCTGGTATTCGTTCCTCGGTATCGGCCCACCAGGTCACGGGGGTTCCCTCCCCGCTCCCATAGGGGCAAGTCGAAAGCCAGTCCCCGCGCGAGCGGATGCCGCGGTTGCAGGACCGGCCGCCGCGGCTTCACAGGCAGCCGCATTACTGAATCTCCGGCTCATAGTACTGGTAGCTCACGCGGTGGTCGCCCGCCGTGGAGCTAATCGCGTTTGAGGTGTTGTTCTTGATCGCGATCCCCCAGGACAGACCCAGCGCCCCCAGCGGCGCCGTGTCGAAGACCCCGTAAAACGCCTTCGCGGTGGTGGCGGTCACGACAATGGTCCCGAGAAGCGGTGCGTTCTCGATGGTGATCGCCGCGTCACTTGCTCCCGCGTTGTCGTCGGCGATGGCGCCATCCCCCCGAATCAGGTAAACCTCGTAGAGTTGCCCGGCGGTTGGCGCACTGCCGCCGCTGGTGAGCTTCACGAAGATCAGCGCCGCCGGCCGCTCCGTGGTGTTAGAGAGCAGCGTAGCTTGCCGGGCCGCTGCGCTCGCCAGGCTGGCCAGGGTGATGGTGAAGACGGCGACGGCATCGTTCAGCGCTTGCCGAATCTCGTTAGGCACGGGACACCTCCCACGCGGAGGCGAAGTCTTCCGCTGCAATCGCGTTCGGCATGAACGGCGCCCCCACAAACGCGCGCCCCACCCGCGGCGCCGTGATCTGTTGCATACGGCTGATCACCGCTTCCGCCGCCGCTTCCACCGCGTCGAGGTGCGCCGGCTCGATCCCCGGATAGCCGTTGAGCGCCGCCCGGAACGCGGCGAAGTCATCCAATGAGAGTTGCGTGGGTTCGCCGAAGTACGGCAGGCTGATCCCCGGCATCGCTTCCGTCACGGCGTTGAGGAACGTGCGCCCGGCCGTCAAGCCTAGCGCTTTCAGCACCGCGCCGCCACGCAGCTTCACGCCGACCTTGGTCTCCGTCACGGACAGGCGCGGCTCGTGCAGCAGCGCAAAGCCTTGATCGAGCGTCTTCCCGGCGTAACCCACGCCTTCCGGGTCGTCGCGCAGCTCGGCCACCAAGAGCGCGAAATGTTCTGGTTCCAGGGGCATGCTCGTTAGTCCCGGCTCACGCCAATACGGATCGTAAACACCTCGCTCGCCGCCGGCGTCCGGGTGCCGCGCTCCACCAGCACGCAGTACAGGTCCTTGCTTCCGGTCAGGCACTTGAACGGCACCGGGTTGTGTGAGAGCACGCGATAAATGCAGTTGAGCGTGGTCGTCAACGGGGTGTTGTCCAGGTCCAGGAAGCCCAGCAGGCGCTTCGCCTCCGCGTCGGAAGGCGCCCAGGCCGCGTTGTCGGCGATGCCGGCGGGCGCGGTGTCGAACAGCCACAACTCCAGGTTGGCCGCGGTCCCCGGCGGTACGCTGTGGATCACCGTTACCGACGAGATCATGCCGGAGCCGCCGTTGACCCGCGCCGCGCCGGTGATGGTCATGACCCCGGAGCCGCCCACGTCCCCGATCACGTCCCCCGCCGCGTACTGTGAGGTGTCCGCCGGCCGGGTAATCGTCACGTCGATCACGTCCGTGATGCCCCCCGCGATCACCTGAAGCTGCCCGTATTCGTTCAGGAGCGCATTCACCCGGTCGCCATTGGAGACGGCCGTAGGCAGCGCGGTCGCCAGGCCGGTCACCGCCTTGCCGCCGACCTTTACCGGGCTGCCGGTGTCCACCGCATCATGGGCCGCGTCGCCTTCCGTAGCGATCAGCATTTCCAGCGCCCCGGGGAACTCGTCGCTGTTCCCGTGCTGGAGGGTGACGGAGGGTCCCCGCGCGTTGCCGTGGCTCGTCGTCTTCGTAGGCATCGTCTCTGCTCCTAGTCCCAGCCGCCGTCCGTATAGATCACCCGCCGGCTGTTGCTGCGGGTGCTGTCCTCCACCGAGTCCGCGTAATCCGTCAGCGCCTTCTCCCAGCGCCCATCCCAGAGCGCCAGGGGCGCGTCGCGCCGTCCCCGGGATAGCTCCGTCTCCGCCAGCGCCAGGCAGATCCCCGGAATGAGGAACCGCTCCTCGTGTGCCTGCAGGGGCAGAGTGTCTGCCGCGGCCGTCACGGCTGCCGGAGAAGTCCGGCAGGCCACCTTCAGGCCCCCGGTGCGCGCGGTTTCGGCGCGCGGGTGGAGTACCAGGCTCACCATCGCGTCTGCGGCACTGCCCCGCTGCAGGTAGTAGTAAGCGGGCACGCCGGCCGGCTGGTTCTCCAGCGCGCCGTAGCAGGCCCGCAGCTCCTCTTCCTGCGCGTACTCCGGCTCCGTCTCAAACACCCCGTCGCCGTCCGCGTCTACCCGCACCGTCCCATCCAGCACCCGCAGCACGCGGCTGGAGAGCGCCACCGCGGCCGTCGTCGGTAGATCGAGGGTGAACTCCTCGCGGAACCCGCCGCCCACCTGGGCCAGCTCCTGGAGCAGCTCGTTCACCCGGTCCAAAAACAAAGGCACCGAAAGTAGAGCATCCTCTACCTCCGGTGCCAGCCCATACCGCCGGCACGCGCGTTTCCGCACCGTCTCCCAGGTCGTCGGCATGACTTACTCCAGGCGCTTCGAAAGCGGGCCGAGCTTGGCCTGTCGCCGCTCCATCGCATCATCCAGGGGCGACGCCCCCACCTGCGCCGTGCGGGGCGCCTCGCGGGTCCCGCGCCGGATGGTCTCGAATAGCTCCAGCGCCTTATCTGCCGCCTGCCCCTGCCAGTACTCTACCGGTGCATCCTGGCGCCCGCGCGAGCGGTCCAGTTCCGCCATCCCCCAGCAGATCGCGGGAATGAGGCGGTCATGCTCCGAGGCGTCCAGCGCCGGCCGGTCGGAGTCCGCGGTGAGTTCCGCTGGATACACCCACGCCCCATAGATCAGGTTGTGGAGGTTCCAGGTCACCGTAGCGTTGTCCAGGTGCGTCGCGGCCGTGGTCGCGCTGTGTCCCCGCTGCACGGTCACCAGCAGGGACGCTACCGAGATCACTAGCATCTTCTCGCTATCGATCACCAGCACCATGCCCCGGTTGATGCCCGTCGCCGAGGCCACCGTGAGCACCGTCTCCGTCGCGTTCAGCGCTTCGGTGATGGTGGTCCCGGCCCCCGCCGTGCTCGTGCTCGGCGCCGGAGACAGCTCGATAATCCGGCTCTGGTCGTTCTCGGACCCTGCTCGCATCCAGTAGGCGGAAGGCGTGCCGTTCGCGAGCGCCTGTAGTGCGCCCCGTTCACTCACCAGGCTCGGGTACAGCCGCAGCGGCAGGGGCGCAAACGCGCTCGCCGCCGTCTGCAGGACCACCGTCTTGGGGTCAATCTCGATCACCCGAGCGTTGCCGGCGTACGCGGATTGCCCCACCACCAGCGGGGTGTAGAGGTCCGGCAGGTAGTAGCACATCGAGACGCCCGCAAACCAGCGGTGCTTCTCGTTGATGAGGTCATTGAGCACCGGGTTGGTAAAGAGCGAGTCTTCCCCGGTGCTCCGGTCCAGACCGTAGCGCCCCTTGGCGACAATCCGCAGCGTTGACAGGTCCATGACGCCTTACCCTCCGGCCAGCAGCACCTTAATGAGGGCAGGCTTCGTGGCGTTCGCCGGGACCACCAGCCCGCGATTGTTGACCAGCTCGCGGAGGTCGGCCGGCTCCAGCGCTTCCAGGTCCGCTTCCGTCATGGCCAGCGGCTCTAGCTTGCGGGTAGCCTCGGCAGCGCCCCGGGCTTTGACCGCTTCGATCAGTTCCGCCAGCGTGCCGTACTGCTGCCCGTCTTCATCGCGGAAGGCTTGCGGCGCCACCGGCTGCAGGGAGACTTCCCCTGCGAACGGCACGGCTTCCACGGTGCAGACCGGCAGGCCGTTATCGCTCACCGTGTAATGCGCCACGGCCCGATACGCCGGACCCATCGGCAGGATTTTCTCCTCGCCGGCCGCCAGTTCGAACCAACTGGAGTCGTACATCCAGCGCTTGGGCTGTCCATCCGTCGCCCGCACTACGAAAAGCTGTTCGTCGCTCATCAGAACCTCCAGTGTCTGCCACGGCAGACATTTGCGTCACCGCCCGGCGGTCGCCGGCAAAAAGTGTTTCACTCCGCGCGGCGCCGCTTTACCGCCGCCCTCTACCGCCATCCGATAGGCGTCTTCCACCTCGGCAGCATCCCAGCGGCCCCAGCCTTCCCGCTCGCCGGCCACGGCCCGCGCGTAGAACTTGGCGCCCTCTTCCACCTGGCGGTCTAGCGCCGCGTCTTCGGCCCGCTCCAGCGCTTCGTTGTGCCGCGCCGCCACGTCCACCGAGAGTTCCCCGCCGCGGGCCTGCACCAGCGACGCCACAATCAGTTCCCACGGCACCGCGCCGCGGAACGGTCGGCCCGCGTCATCCTGGCAGTCGCAGAGAGGGACCCAGCCGCCCATATCGAGCGACGGCCCCCACACCTGGAACACCTGCCGGCGCAGGTCCAGGCCGATAATCAGGTTCGGGTCCACGGAGCGCACCCGGGTAGTGCCCCGCGCCGCTTCCGGGTGGCGCGTGTCCAACCAGGAGGGAAGCATCCGCCCCTGGTTTTTCGGACGCGTGAGGGTTCCCGTGCTCACTGCGGGAACTCGATGTAGGCCACGCAGATCTCCACGTCGCCGGCCGTAATAGCCGTGAAGTCGGAGCCGCCGGTGATCGTCACGGTCACCGTCTTGGCCGTCTCGTGGTAGCGCACGCCGGAAGGCACGCCCACGTCTACGCCGGCCGGCGCCGCGGTGAACACGCTCGGCGTCCCCGTGGTGTAGCGGTCCACGTCGGTCCCGTCCCCCACCTGGATCGTGGCCGTGGTGTCGCCGATACACGCCGCGAACACCCGCACCTGCGTTCCCAGCACGTAGGCCCCCGCCGGGAGCGTTCCCGGGCAGGCAATGGTGCCCGTGGTGCTCCCGCCATCCGTCATCGCCGCCCGCGTGAACCGGTAACGGAGATAGTTGAGGCGTGGTGTCTCTAGCGATCTCGCTTTTCTCGGCATCCCGAATCCCTCCCATGAAAAAGGCCGCCCCGTTTTCCGGAGCGACCTCTCAGCGCGTGCTCTGCAGTGCCTTACGGCAGGATCGGCAGCGTCTCGCCCAGGAGGCCGAGGCTCATCCGATTCAGGATCGTGGCGTTGGCGATGTCCGTGTCATGCAGCAGGCGCCCGCCGCAGATCACGGTGTCGCCGGCATCAAACGTGAAGGTCGTCGCGCCCAGCACGGCCCCATTCACCGAGAACGTCACCACCCCGGTGAGCGCCACCTCGATTCGGAGCTTCTTGCGCTCGCCGTCCGCCCAGGTAATCCCCGTAGAGGTGCTCGTCGGCGTGCCGCTGTCGTTCAGGTCGGTGTACGTCCGGATCAACCCCAGCGCGGCCACCACCCCCAGGAACGCGTAATCCACGTAGTCCGTGAAGGTCGCCGTGAACGCCTCGTACTTCCGGACGTAGATCCCGAAGAAATCCGTCCCCGTGATGTCCGTCAGGGTAATGTCCGACTCGTAGTAGAACGCGTGCGTGCCGATGGTGAACGCGTAGGCGCTGTATTGGTCGCCGCTGTCGCCCCAGACCCACTGCAGCGCCTCGTTGTTCACCAGGTCGCAGGAGATATCCAGACCGGTCGCCGCCCCCACGGGCATGATCGTCTGCGCCGTCTCCTGGTACAGCGACATCACGGCGCCGCTGGCAAACGACAGCGTATCCACCTCGCCCGCGTTCGCCGCCGCCGCACCGCCCAGGCGCTTCTGTACGCTCACCGGGCCGCCGAGGCCGTGGTACCACATCGACTTGGGCGCGCGGATCTGCGGCCCCATCGTCATCTTTTCCGGCCCGCGGCCATCCAACGGATACTTCCCCGCCGCCGAGTCGTAACCCACTAACTGCTTGTCCATCTGGGTGCTCCTGCCCCCGAGAAGGGCTGCCTCCGTCTCCGGAAACCGCCCCTCTCGGCGACATGTGGTCGGCCGCTTACGCGGTGTGGGAGATGTCCTGCAGGCTGGTGTGGTTGTTGCAGGCGCGGGCGCCGAGGTTGCGCCAGGTGCGAAGCCAGGCTTCCACCTCGTCTTTGCGGTCCGTGTAGCGCCACATCCGGCCGTCGTTGTCGGCGAATTCCACGTCCTGCTGCACGGCCAGGAAGAGGTCCTCTTCGCACACGAAGTCCACCCGGTTGGGGATGCAGAAGCGGTCCCAGAACCACGGAATGGTCCCGTCGGGCGTGGTCCAGGAAACCCCTTTGTACCCGCCGTCCAGTTCCTTGAGCTTCATGTCGTACGTGCGGTCGGCGCGGAGATAAGCCGACGCCCGGCGCTGGATCTCCAGCGGACTGTAGCAGGCGCTCGGAGCCTTGCCGCCGCCGTTCAGGCTGCCTTCCATCGCCGCCTGATCCATCAGGTCGGGCGACCACGCGCGCAGCGTGCCGCTGTTCCCCAGGATGTTCGCCTGTAGGCTCGGATAGGTGTTCCGAGAGAGGCCCTGGAAGGTCGCGCGGTACGTGGTGGAGTCGATGATGCCCCGGAGGCCCATCATCACCTTGTCCCGCGGGTCCGTGCCCTGGGTAACGGAGCGGAACAGGTAATCTCCCGCCACGAAGCCCGCACTGGTCGGCACCGTCGCGGTCGCGGTCGTCGGAATGGCGCTGATCGTCTTGTGGTCCGCCGCCACCGTGCCGGTCGTCTTGCTGGCCCAGCTCTGGACGGCCATTCCCTTGCGGAGATTGCGCGCGCCGTTCTGCCCCACGGTCGGCTGATCCTTCAGGGTGAGGGTCGAGCCGCTGTAGGCGCTCACCTCAGCCAGCGCTCCGTAACCATCACCGAAGAGGCCGCTGATCGCGAGGTCCTCTTCGAGCTGGCTCCGGATGCCGTTCAGCTCCGTCTTCACGGCGTCCGCGAAGGCGCCCACGTCGGTGGACGCCGCGTCCATCACCTGCGCGGAGAGCCGGGCCACGTAGTAGTGATACTTCATGGCCAGGGTCATGTTGACCGTGGAGGTATTGCCGGCGGTCGGCAGGGTTTCCCCTTCACCGATGGCGCCGCCGCCCTGCGGCAGCGCGTCCTGCGCGCCGAAGATGAACTGCCGCCCGCGGAAGCGCTCCTTCTTGGTGACCTTCTCCAACCGCTTGAACAACGGTCGCTTCTCGTTTACCCACTTCGGCAGCCCCGGGAGATACACGTTCTTCGTGAGGCTGTCCAGCGTCGTCAAATTGCTCGACATACTATCCCTTGTCCCTCTCCCGGGCCAATCCCGGAACTCACCCGCCGTTAAGCGAGCGAAGCAGATACATGGCTTTCCAGCAGCTCCTGCTGCTTGGTAGCCGAAAGGTTGTGGAAGTCCACCGTCTTGACCGGAGCCGGCGCGTTCCCGCCGCCCAGCACCGGCACGGCCGCGTCAGCCTGCTTGTTCGTGGCGTACTTCGCCACCTCGGCCCGCGTGATCCCCTGGATGGCGCCGCGAAGTTCCGTGGCGAGCTGGCCCAACTGCTCCGCGTTCGGCTGCACGCCGTACCGGCCTTCGTACGTGTTGAGCAGCGCGTCGCGGAGCACGGGATTACCGAACTCCGGGAACTCGGTGGACAGGTGCGCTAGGTCCGTGGTCCACCGGGCCGTCAGTTGCGCCTGCTCCGCTTCCTGCCGCGCCTGCTGGTATTGCTCCTGCTGCGCGGCCATGAACTGTTCCTGGCGGTACGTGCCCAGGAGAGAACGGCGCTCGGCCGGCGTGCACTCATCCAGGTCCAGCCCTTCGGTAGCGGCCCACTCCGCGAAGGCGTCCGCTTCCGTCGCCGGCTGCTGGAGCTGCTGCCCGGACTGCACGGCCGCAATCCGCTCGGAGAACTGTTCGGGCGTGATACCCAGCGCCGCCAACTGCTGCACCGATGCCGCCCAACCGCCCACCGGCTCCAGCTCCGCTAATCGGGCCTGGAGCGCGGCCACATCGACCTCTGCCGGCGGATCGACCTCGGCCGCCGTCTCAACGTCCGCGGCGCCCGGCTCAGCATCCGCAGCCGCGGGAGCGTCAGCCGACGCATTCAGTGGCGCGTTCTGCTCAATCCAGGTGCCCCAGTCCGTAACCTCGGCAGGTTCGCCACCGGCCACGTCCGTTACGGTGTCCGTGGCTCCTTCGTCGGCGCCGTCGCCGCCATCGCCCGTAATCCCCAACACCAGAGCGCCAAAGAGCGCCATCATCATCAACCCGAAAAGCGTAAACATCCCGTGTCCTCAGTAAGACAGGGCGCCCCACGTGGGGCGCCCTGTCTGCTTGCTGCCGTGCTATCCGGAACCTATCGCGCGGGTGTCCCTGGCCGCATCAAGTGCTTGGCAAGTTCCACCTGCGCCTTCTGGTCGGCCAATCCGCGCTCATGCTCGCGTTGGGCCTCGGCGTTCTGCGCTTCGGCTTCCTGCGCCGCCTGTTGGGCTTGCTGCTGGGCCATCTGCCCCTCTTGCTGCTGCCCGGCCGCTTCCGTCGTCGCCGCGGCTTGCTGCGCCTGTTGGGCCTGGGCCTGTTGGGCTTGCTGCTGCTGGATCTGCGGGAGTTCCCGCTCCACGATCTCCGCCAACCAACCCAAACCGACCTCGTGAAGCATCTGCAGCAGGATCGGCCCCATCGGACCCGCCACCATATCCATCAAGCCCATCCCGAGCCATTCGGAAAGCTGCTGTTGCCGGATGGCGTCGTTGTCCTCCACGCCTTCCGCCAGCTCGACAATCACCTCTAACGGCCCAATCTCGTCTCCGCTGATCGTCGCCGTCGTTTGCTTGTTCGCCTTGCCGGGAACCGACATCATCCGCGGCTCGCGGTAGCGCTCGGCCAGCACGGTGAGCACGTGTTTAGCGAAGTCTTCCAGCCCCACCTTCCCCAGTAGGGCCGGCGAGTTCATCCGGGTATTGTCCGCCTGCTGGAGTAGCTGAATCGCGGACGCCGCCGAGACCCCGGTAGGTACCCCGCCCTCGGACACTTCCTGCTGCCCCGCCAGGTGCCGCATCTCCTCGCGCTGCTGGTCGGAATACTGGACGATCCACTGCGGGATCGAGGGAGGCGACACGGCTTGCGGCGGGGTCGAGTTCGCCGCGTACTCAATCACCTCATCGGGCGCGCTCGTGATGGACTTCGGGTCGATCTTCGAACCCTTGTCCACCAGCCACTTCGGCCCGCGGTGCAGGCGGATCATTTCCGCCATGTTGCCCAGGCCCCGGTTCAGCTCCCGCTGCGGAGAGATGCACCCCTCGATCAGACCCATCGGCCAGAGGCGTTTAGGGAGGTGGCGATAGCCGAGCATCTTCACCGGCAGCGGGTTCTTCAGCCCGAGGAACGGCAGCGGCAGCGCGTCTCGCTGGAACAACACCCGGTCGCCGGCCACGATGACCATGCGCCCCTGCGGGTACTCCCGGCACGGCTTTTCGTACAGCGTCTTGGCCGTGGCTTGCCCCTCGCCGTCCGGCGCCGATCCTGCGGCCCCGGATGATTCCGCTCCCGGCACCAGGCTGCTGAAAACGTTTTCCGTGTCGCCCGTCTCGGCTTCCACGCCGGCACCCGCTTCCCCGAAGACGGACCGGAACCAGGACAACGGCCGCTTCCGGGCCACGATGCACCAGGAGATATCGCGCCAGTTCTCACACGGCTCGGGGAACACGTCAAACGGCGTGAGCACCTCCGTGCACAACTGCCCCACGGGCGCATACTGGCCGGTCACCTTGCCGGTCGCCAGGTCCGGCACCGGGATCTTGGCCATCCGGCTCGGGTCCCAGTAGAGATGCAGGAAGCCACAGCCGAGGAGAATCCGCGTCACGTTCGCCTCGTGCTCCAGCAGTTCCATATCCTCGCCGTGCCACCAGCCGTGCAGCGCCTGGGTGCCCTTCTGCGCGCGGGCCTGGTCCTCCGGGTCGTCGGAGTCGTCCGGCCGCGCCCGCGGAAGCTGCCGGGCTCGAGAAAGTTTCGACGCCGCCACGTCCACGAGGCCCGGGATCTGGTTGTACACCGGCAGCACCCGCCAACTCGGAATGCGGGTCGGTTTAACCAGCTTCTTCTGCCGGTCATCCCAGGAGCGCCACTGCTCGCCGGCCATGAACGCCAGACAGGTGGCCCAGGTCTCCAGGAGCAGCACCTTGGACTCTCGGGAGTAGCGGTAGCGCTTCTGCACGAGATCCAGCAGCGGGTTGCTGCCGGTGTCCAGGTAGCCGTTCAGCTCCGCTTCGGCCGTAGCTCGCTCCCGCGCGTTGATCGGGTGGTCGGCGCCCGCACTCGCTCCGGGCATGGTCATGGTCCGTACTCCCGCTCGCGCTCAATTTCGAATTCCGCCGCGTCCCCGTACTGCCGCAGCGGCACCAGCGGCGCCGGGTTCACCTCCACGCCGGCCCGCAGCAGGATCGCCTGCCGCTCCCGGGCATACTCGGCTTCGCGCTCCCGGGTGGCCTGGCGCTCTTCGGTGGCCTGCGCTCGGTCCGCGGCGCGCTCCTCGCGGACGGCCGCGCGCTCCTGCTGGTGTGCCCGCTCCCGCCAGAGCCACGCCGCGAGCACCGCCAGGGTCACGAATTCCGCCACGTTACTCGTTCCGCGCGATGGCCGCGTTAGCCCAGAATACACACTCTTCCAGCGCGGTAATGGCGAGGGATTGCTCCCGGGACGCCGGCGTGAGTTGCGCGATCTCTTCCGCAAACTCGCGGGCATAAGCTCGGAGTTTTCCGTACTTCTCCGGCTGCCCCTCTTTCGGGGCGTGATAGGTGAAACGCTTTCCAATCTCTTCCGGTGTCATATGATCTCCCTCGTTGTCCCGCTCGCGGCTTCCAGTTCCTGTTTCCAGTGCTCGGCCACCGCGGAATACGCTTGATCAGTCGGCGCCGGCAGCGGGTCGGGTAACTCATTGACCAGGTAGCGCGTGCAGTCCATTAAGTGGTCATTGCGCGTGATCGGCGCGTCAGGGATGGCCGTCTCCATCGCCGCCGGCCCTTCGCGCTCGCGCTTTCGGGTCCACCGCTCGCACTCCCACTGCCACCACGTCAGGCCCCGGCAGACGAGCAGCTTTCGGCACTGGAGATACCGCTTCACGCGGTAGGCCATCGGGTCGCCCTTCAGGCACCGGCGAGGCTGGAACCACGTAGCGCCCAGCAGCTCCGCCGCCGCCTGGTATTCGTCCATATCGGACGGCAGCTCTTTCTCGCTGCCTCCCTGGCGCGTCTTCGAAAAGCCGGCCGAGTCTCCTATCACGTCGTATTCCGGCTTGCCGAACGCCTGCCAGAGCGCGTGTAGGACGCCCATCCGCCGCGGGATCGGCTCCTCTTTGGCGTAGTGCTCGGCGTAGAGCGTGATGCAGCCCTTGGGGTCCACCGCGGCGAAAAGATGCGCCCCGACCTTCCAACCCGGGTCGATGATCAGGTAGTGCCGCAGCGCCCGGTCTGGGATGTAGTCATCCACCAGATGGAGGCGCGGATCGAACTCGGAGAGCACGCGGCCACCCAGCCGGGCAAAGGCCCCGACGGAGCGCACGAGGCGTTCATCTTCGGACAGGTTACCGAAAAGCTCATCCAGCACGCGCTCTTCCAGATGCGGGTTCGAGTAGCTGAACAACTGGTGGGTGTCGTACCCGCAGTCTTTCTTGCCGCGGCCTTCCCACAGCTCTTCGAGCCAGCCCTTACCCAGCAGCGAGAGCACCGGCGTGGCGGTGATCATCCAACTGCCGTCATAGTCCGCGAGGCGCATCTGACACGAGGTCCAGATGCGCTTATCGTCCGGCTCCTCGTCCATCCAGACGAAGTGTACGGCGTCGCTCTCGAACTTCAGCAACCCCTGGTCGTACGACTTGAAGACGACGACCGAGCCGTTCGCCAGGGTGAGCACGCGGGCGCCGGGCGCGTACGCCTTCTCCCACTCGCCGCCCCGCAGCGCCTCTTTCGGCACCCATTTCCGCAGCTCTTCCAACTGCTTGTGCGGCAGATCGCTGGAGCCGGGCAGGTCCTGGCTGCACGCCCAGACCTTAATCGGGGGACGGGGCAGCCGGTAGTCCTTCGGCTTGTAGGGATGCTCGCCCAGCAGCCGGTAAACGGTCTCCGCGGCGCCCACCACGGTCTTACCGCCGCGGTTCCCGCCCAGCACCAGGTTGCCCCGCTTCGTGCTGGAGAGGACCGGCGCCTGCTGCTCCTGCGCCCGGAAGTACTTGATGCCGCCTTCAGCTCTCCGGCGTGCCAGTTCCTCCAGGAGCCGGATCTCCTCCAGCCGTGCCTGTCTTTCCGCGAAGCTGCCGGGCGCGCTCTTCAAGCTCATCGTCGGTCATCCCCTCGTAGGGCGAAACGACCTTCAGCCGGCCCTCGGTCTTATCCGTGAACAGGCCGTGGTAGCGTCCAAGCTGCCCGAGTGCCGCCTGCTGGTCCACGAGTTTGAACTTCGGCCCCGTCTCGGTCCAGCCCAGTTCGGTGAGGAGGTGCAGCTTCCCGAGGTCTTCCGCTTTCGCCAGGTTCAGGCGCCACGGCACCTGCGGCTCTGGCTTCCAGCGGTCCCCGCACACCGCGCAAATCAGTTCCGGCGACACTCGCCCCGACTTCGGGTCGGTCACACTCACCTTAACGAGCACCTGGCCGGCATCCGGGCGGTCCACCGCGCACACCGGGCACGGGTCACCCTCTCGATAGGTGTCCGCGGCCGGCGCGTCGCTCGGCGGGAGCACGTCGATGAAATCTTCCACCGTGGCCCGCGCGTGGTCACCGAGCCGGGCTATCACCTCGTCCGCGCTCATCGCGCTGGCCTTCAGGCGGTCCTGGATGTACGCCCACACGTCCGGATCGTTGCACAGCCGGTAACCCTCGTTAGCGGGTCCGGCGTACCCTGCCATGCGCGCCGCCTTCGTCTTGCAGCCGTTGGCCTTCCCCAGGTAGTAATCCACGAACAAGCGACGCTTCAGCGGTAGGCGCTCGTACAGGCTCTTGTCTGGCGTCGGCTTGACCGTCCGCACGCGCTTTGCCTTGGGGAGTTCCATCGGATTATTCGCCCGGAGTCACCAGCGGGGTGGCCGCGGCCGGCTCGTTGCCCCGCTTCCGCAGCGTGCCGAAAAGATCGTAGATGTCCCCGTCCAGGCGGATGCCGCGCGCACTGACCGGAACCGCGTCTCCGCTCGCTTTCGCGGCGAGGATGGCCTGCCACACGCTGGCCAACGGCGCCAGCTTCTTAGAGCGGCCCAGCAGGTAAAGGATCAACACATCAGTCATTTCGTTCTCACTTCCAGTGCGCTATGCACCACATCACTAACTCGCGAATCCAGGGCACCGACCCCAACGCCGCCAGCGTCACAGCGCAGACCGCGGTCTTTGGCGCGTGGAGCGTGGCCCGCAGCGTCCGCCGGGTCATCGCGTAGGTGATGATCTGCCCGGTCGGCGGGGGCACCAACGAAACGCCGAGGGTGATGCGGCACCAACTCCGCAGCGGCGGCACCAGCGTCTCTAGCGGTTCGCCTTCCTCGCCCTCCAGCGGCGGCGCGTCTCGCTTCAAGCGCCGGCTAGCGAAGTGGTGAATAGCATCGAGCATGGCAGGTTCTCGCCGCTACCAGGCGGGCCGTAAAGCACGCGCGGCCCGCTTCCGGAGCGAAGTGGAAGCGGGCCGCGGTTGGATGGACACAGGCACGGGACACAGAAACGCGAAATGCGCCCCGTAGCCGAAGCAACGAGACGCATTTCAAGTTCTAG
>Ga0255338_1002756_pt1 | contig 23788 bp, 23 predicted proteins | sample MeOH1_35cm_T4_19_FD_203715 | JGI IMG/M metagenome (GOLD analysis project Ga0255338, IMG submission 203715) | Sandy soil microbial communities from University of British Columbia, Vancouver, Canada - MeOH1_35cm_T4_195 | ecosystem: Engineered > Artificial ecosystem > Sand microcosm > Unclassified ...
TGTGCGCGGCGAGCCGCACGCCCTGGGAACTCGCCGGCGCGCTGACGGTGGTCGGCGCCTTCGCGGCGATCTATCACCCGGTGGGCATTCCCATGCTGCTGCAGCACGCGCAGCGCCCGGGCGCCACGATCGGCCTGAACGGCCTGTCGGGCAACCTCGGCATCGCCGTGGCGGCCCTGCTCACGGGCCTGCTCACCGAGTGGCTGGGGTGGCGCGCCGCGTTCGCGGTGCCGGGGCTGCTCTGCATCGCCATCGGTGCGGTGTTCCTGCGGGTGGTGCCGCGCGAGACCGAGGCGCCGACCCGCCGCCGCAGCGGCACGGCACCGGTGCGGCTGCCGGCTGCGATGCTGGCGCGGGCGCTGGCGGTGATGACGGCCGCGTCGATTACCGGCAGCCTCCTGTTCAACTTCACCACCAACGGCAACCCGCAGGTGCTCGGCGAGCGCCTGCGCGGCATCGTCGAGGAGCCGGCCCTGCTCGGGGCCTTGCTGGCGGCGGTCTATGCGATGGCGTCCGTGGCGCAGGTGGTGGTCGGGGCGCTGATCGACCGGTTCGCGCTCAAGCCCCTGTACCTGACGATCACGATGGCCCAGGTGCCGATCCTGCTGCTGGCCGCGCGCGCCGAAGGCTGGATCTTCTACGCGCTGCTGCTGGCCTCGATGATCTTCATCTTCGGCGCGATCCCGTTCTCCGACTCGATGATCGCGCGCTACGTGGACGACCGCATCCGCTCCAGCGTGGCCGGGATGCGCTTCACGATCTCGCTCGGCGTGAGCTCGCTGGCCGTGTGGATGCTCGGCCCGGTGGTGAAGTCGGCCGGCTTCGGCAGCCTGTTCACCGCCATGGCGCTGATCGCGCTGTGCACGTCGTGCGCGGTACTGCTGCTGCCCTCCGAGCGGCCGCAGCGGGCGTCCGCATAGGTCGCCCCGACGGCGGCGGCCTGGGGGCGCTCAGGAGAAGTGCAGGTTGGCGATCCGCAGCGAGGGGAGCAGCAGCGCGCCGCTGTCGAGCCGCTCCCGGCTCACGCCGGTGATGTCGCGCAGCATCCGCGCGATGTTGCCGGAGATCATCGTCTCGGCGAGCGCCGGGCCGGGCGTCCCGCCGTCGATGGCGAAGCTGTTCTTGATCACGGCCGAGAAGTTGCCGTTGGCGGCCGGCATGCCCATCGACAGGCGCCCGACGATCGCCCCGCGCCGCACGCCCTCCACCAGGGCGGCTTCGTCCTGGTCGCCGGCGGCGATCTCCCAGCCCTGGCCGGCGACGGGCACGTGCGCCAGGCCGGTCTTGCGGCTGCCGTAGAGGCTGGGCGTCAGCGCCAGCAGCACGCCGCCGCGCACCAGTTCTACCGGCGGCGCCAGGTGCGCGTCGGCCGCGAGCGGCGCGCAGCCGGGCGCGTCGAAGCGGCTGCGCACGTCAAGCAGCGGCGCGGCGATCGCCTGGCCGGTGCTGTCGCGAAACAGCGAACTGCCCGCGATCAGCTGCGTGTCGGCCAGCTGGCCCAGCAGCCATTCGAGCAGCGATGCGACCGCGTTGGGCGTGAGCACGACGTCACCGGCGAACCGGCCGGCAAGCGGGCTGGTGTCGATCTGCCGTTCCGTGTCACGCATCATCCGGCCGATGCCGAACCACTCGGGCGCGGGCGCGCTGGCCAGGTCGTCGGCGCTGCCGCCGGTGTAGTTGAACGAGCTCGACCGGCCGCCGTCACGCGCGGTGCCGAACACGTCCATGGAGCAGCTGCCCAGGCTCAGGGCCAGGTCGCTGCCGCGGGTGGTGAGGGTGCGGGAACGCACCAGGGTGTGCCTGGCAGCGGCTTCGTCCACCATCATCCGCGGCGTCGCGGCGGCGCGGAACGCCAGCAGTTCGCGCATCTTGCCGGCCAGCGCGTCGAGATCGGGTTCCTGAGGTCCCTTGACGATGCTGGCGTGCTGGGCGTGGGACACGGCGTTGGCCTCGTCCCGCGGAGCGGCGGCCGCGTCGGCGAAGAGGGCGGCGATGCGTTCGCGCAGCGCCGGCGGCCGCAGGTCGGTGAGCTCGGTGCTCGCCATGCGCCCGTCGACGATGCCGAGCAGGCCGAGCCGGCTCGTGTCGGTGCCGCGCAGCAGGCTGGGCTCGTTGTGGTTGACGTTCAGCTCGTGCAGCTGCGTGCGGCTGGCGGTCACCTGCGCGTCGTCGAAGCCGTGCTCGCGCATCAGGGCCAATGCCTGTTGCGCGAGGTCGTCCAGGATCGCGGCGGGCTGCATCATTCGCCTCCCAGGTGGGCGCGCACGCGCAAGGCCGGGCCGCCCATCGCGACCACCATCGGCTGCTTCTTGCCGCAGTAGCCGGAGCAGCTCCAGTGCATGTCGTCGGAGACCGCGTCCGCCGTCTGCAGCACCTTGATGGCGGAGCCGGACACCGTGGTGTCGCGGATCGCGCGCCCGAGCCGGCCGCCGCGGATCTCGTACGCGAGGTTGATGCCGAACATGAACTCCGTCGTCGAGTCGGCCTGCCCGTTGGACGTCTTCATGAGCAGGTAACCGTCCTCGACGCCCGCGATCATGTCCGCGAGCTTGCCGCTGCCGGGCAGGATCACCGTGTTGCGCATCCGAACCAGTGGCTCGTCGCCGGGCCCATAGGCGCGGGCGCTGCCGGTGGCCTCGATGCCCAGGCGCGCCGCCGTCTCGCGGCTGCTCATGAATGTCTTGAGGATGCCGCGGTCGATCAGCACCGCGTCGCGCGCCGGCGTGCCTTCGTCGTCGGCGTAGACGGGCATCATCGCCTCCGCGCCCTGGAACGTATGCGCGATGTCGACCATGGTGACGAGCTCGCTGGCGACGCGCTGGCCGACGAGGTCGCGCGTCACGGCGCCGCCGAGCACCAGGTCCGCCTCGCACGGATGGCCCATGGCTTCGTGCGCCAGCATGCCGGCCAGCCGCGGTGCCAGCACCAGCGTGTGCAGGCCGCCGCGCGCGGCCACCGCGCCGCACTTGGCGCGTACATGCCGGTACAACTCGTCCAGCATCGGCGCCAGCGATTCGGGCGCGAGATCCAGGTCGGCCAGGCTGCCTTTGCAGCTGAGGGGCTCGCCCAGTTCGACCGGCGCGCCGTCATCGCCCCTGGCCGTGAAGGTCACGTGACACAAGGCACGCTGGATGCTGCTCAAGGCGTCGCTGCCGTTGCTGGTGGCGAGCCGCTTGGTGTGGTGTTCGTCCGACAGCAGGAACCTGGTCGACGCCAGTTCCGGATAGCGCTGGCGGCACCAGGCGTGCAGCAGCGCGAGGCGATCCACGCACTCGCGCTGGGTGATGGCGGGCCGGCCCCGGAACTCATGCTCGCCCCGGTACGAGCCGCCCGGCAGCGGCTGCGCCTGGCGCGCGCCGAACCGGCCCATCGCGGCGGCGTTGCGCGCCGCCTGGTTCGTGAGCCGGTCCACGTCGGCCGCCGCCGCGCCGTTGCCGGCCGCGAATCCCCAGTAACCGTCCTGGTACACGCGGGCGCTGGTGCCGGCGTCGGTGGCCTGCGAGTTCAGCGTCAGGTTGCCGTCGACCATGAGGATGCGGCGCTTGCGCAGCTCATGCCGCCGCGTCTCGAGGTAGTCCATCGTGCCTCCCACGACCTTCGAAGTCGTGTATTACAGCAGGAGTCCAGCCCGAACGGCGGTCCGCCGCCGGACCCGTCGTGGCGCGCGGCCGGCCCTCAGCCGCGCCGCCGGGCGGTGGCCTCGGCGATCTCCGGCGGCAGGCGGCCCAGCAGCCAGCGGATCGCCAGCGGCACCAGCACCAGGTCGTCGACGACGCCGATGAGCGGCAGCCAGTCGGGCACCAGGTCGACGGGCGACAGCAGGTAGAGGGCAATCAGCGCCGTGCCGACCTTGAGCCAGCCCGGCGCCGCCGGGTGGCGCAGCGCGAACCACAGTTGCCGAGCGTCACCGCGCAGCACGGTCCACAACAAGGTCAGACGTTTCCACATGGAGCCTCCAGCCGCCACGGCCGTCGCGGCCGTGATCACCACACATGGGCTCCCGGGCCGGCGCCCGCAAGAGCGCCGTGCCGGACGTTACATCCCGATGCGCGGGCGGGCTGCCTTCCACGACCATGGCATCCCCTCGCCGGGCTTGGGCGTGTCAGGCCTTGCCGAACCGGTCGGTGCGCAGCTCGCCCTCGCGCACCCAGACCCCGGGCGCCTCGCACCGCAACAGGTCGCTGCCGCTCAGCACATAGTCGCCGAGCCGGAACGCGACGCCGTTGAAGCGGCAGTAGCCGCCGGGGTCGGCCGGTTCGATGTCGTCCATCTCTTCGTCGTCGAGGATGGGCGAAGTCTCCCGCTCGGGATCGGGGGCTCCCATTTGCAGTGGACCGTCGGGCATGGCGTGGCTCCTGCGAAGCAGTGGTGCAACCATAGGTGGGCAGGTGGCGCCGGCCTTGACCGGGCGCAACATCTCCTGCCAGGCGTAGCTCGGCCGTTGGTGGACGCGGCAGGAGCGCGGCGCCAAGCTGATGCGGCAGAACCCACGCGCCCGTGCGCCGCAACGGCGCCGGCGGGCGTCGCCGACAATCGCGGGATGACGGAACCGCTGTTGCGCCTGCTGCAAGTGCAGATGCCGTACGGCAAGTACCGGGGAACCCCGATCGCGGACCTGCCCGGCAACTACCTGAACTGGTTTGCCCGCGAAGGCTTTCCGCCGGGCGAACTGGGCCGCCTGCTGGCGCTGATGCACGAGATCGATCACAACGGGCTCAAGCACCTGCTGGCGCCGCTGCGCGCGCGCTCCTGAGCCGGCGCCGCTCGGGCCCCCCTTTGCGCACTCTGCGTCCGGCTGTCCGCCCCCGATTTCCGTCTTTTCAGATTCCCGCCGTCGACGCCAAGTAGCGCTCCAGCACCTGCATCTCGGCCGGCGTGGGCACGCCCTTGCCGGTGATGCACGAGTAGATGTTGCCGCCGAAGCCCGCGCGCGGATAACTGCTGATGAAGCCCCAGCCGAGCAGCAACTGGTCATTGCCGAACTCCGAGTGGGCGAAGCTCGCGGCGGCGGTGCCTTGCACCACGCCGTTGACGCGCAACTGCTGCGAACCGGCGGTGGAACTGATCGAGACCACCGCCGGCACGTTGGGGGCCAGCGCCGCGGCGGCGGTGAGGGTCACCGGATTGCCCATCGAATCGAGCCACTTGCCCTGCGGCCGGCTGGCGTCGAATGCGATCTCGGTCGCGAACGCGCCGTCGGCGCTGGACGCCTGGAACACGATACCCGTGTTGCCGGCGCCGGGCACGCTCACCGCCGCGATCGCGAAGTGCGGCTCGTCGATGTGGTACGGAATGCGGTTGCGCGGATTGGGTTGCAGCCCCGGCACGGCCCATGGCTTGCGGCACCAGAAGCCATGGCAGTCGTAGTGGCTGTGGTCCGAGTTCTTGCGGCCGTTGGTGACCCGCATCACCGGCGGCGTCATCGTGCCCATCGCGGCGCCGCCCTCGGTGTTGGTCCAGTTGATCATCTCCATCGCGTTGCCGGGCCCGGACCCGTAGCCTGAATCGGAGATCGCCCGCACCACCTGGCCGTCGTTCGCCGGCACGCCCTGCAGGTAATCGGTGTGGCCGTCGGCCAGCTCCCACTTGCAGGCCGCGTACTTCGCCAGGATCGCCAGCGCCGCGTCGGCGAGGCTGGTCGTGGCGTAGGCGGCCGGATCGGCCAGTGAAAACACCTTGCGCGGCGGCGGCAGGTTGGGCGCCGCCGCGCTGGCATAAGTGAGGGTGGCGACCGTGTTGGGGGCCGGCGTGAACGTGAAGGAGTCCTCGCCGTTGGCGCCCGCGGGGATCGTCAGCGTGCTCTTGCTGAGCGCGCCGCCGTTGCTGGACGCGACCGTGATGGTCACGGGGGCCGCGAGACTGCCGCGGGCGAAGACCGTGATCGTGACCGATCCGCCGCCGGGTGCCCAGCCCGCGCCGGCGTCGAAGATGGCCGCGCTGGCCACGCCGGCGGCGGCCTTCATCGGCCCGGACATGGCGGGTTCCAGCGTCCTGTTCTGGTACCAGCCCGGGACATGGTTGATGCCGCGGTTGCGGTAGTACCAGTGGCCGCCGCCGGCCCAGCTGTAGATCTCGGTGCCGGTCTGGCGCGCGTAGTTCATCATGCGCGTGTACGACTCCTGCCAGCGGGGATCGTCCGCCGGCATGCCGGTTTCCGTCAGCGCCAGCTTCGCGCCGTGCTTCTGCACGAAGTCGACCGCCTGCTTGAGGCGATCGACGCCGGTGTTGAAGTTCACCGGCACGGCGCCGATGCCCGAGGTGAAGCCGCGCGCGGCCTCCAGGTCCCAGTCCAGTCCGTTGCCGTTGCTGAACGCGTCCAGGTAGCCGTGCACGTCGTAGACGAGGTTCGGCGCCGACACGGGAAAGCCCGGGTTGTCGGTGGCGAGGTTCCAGGCGCCGCTCCAGTTGTTGCCCGGCAGATAGATCGGCGTCGCCTGGTCGATGCCGCGGATCGCCTCGATCGCCGCCTTGGCGAAGGCGGGCCAGATCGTCAGGTCCTGGTCCCAGCCTTCGAAGGCCTCCACGGTCGCGCCCGGCTTGGGCATGTAGTACGGCTCGTTCATCAGGCCGTAGCCGCCCAGGCCCGGGTGGCCCTTCCAGCGCCGGGCGATGCGCGCCCAGATGTCCATGAAGTGCGCGATGCGCAGCGTGGCGCCCGGCGCGAGCGCCATGATGCGCGTGTGCACCTGCGTGCTGTCCGTGGTGAACGAGTGGATCAGCGGGTTCGGCGGCTTGACCAGCCCCCGGACCGAGCCGTCGGGCTGGTAGACGAAGTCGAGGTAGCGGCAGTAGTTGTGCAGGTCGATCATGCACTTGGTGCCGGCCGCGGCGTGCGCCTCGAGCACCTGGGTGATGTACGACTCGTAGCCGGGATGGAAGGCGCCCGGCTCGCCGAGCGCCGCCCGCGTGGCGGCGTTGGCGTTGGTGTCGTACAGCATTGGCTGCAGCATTTCCCACCGGATCGGCAGGCGAGTCTTCGCATAGCCGTTCGCCGCCAGCCAGGCGACGTCCTCGCGCCGCGGGACCGTGAAGTTGATGTTGGGCACCGTACTGCCGCCGAAGCGCAGCCCGGGGCCGGCCGCTTCCATGCTGGCGAGGTTGGTGCCGATGACGAACGGACCCGACGGCGCGGCCTGGGCCGTCGGGGGCGCGGCTGCAGGGTCGAGGGCGGTGGCGGCGCCTGGCGGCGGCGCTGCCGGCTCGGGTCCCGGCGCCAGCCCGGCCGGCGCTGCCGGGCTGTCTCCGCCGCCCCCGCCGCATCCGCTCAGGATCGCGGCGGCCGCCGCCGCCGTCTTGTTGAAATCGCGTCGCTGCATCTTGTGTTCCCTGGTCGGCGGCCACTGCTGCAATCGTGGCGCGGTCGCCCGCCGGGCAGTATGAAAGGCAGAGGCGCTCCCATGGGGGGCTCGAAAGAGCTATCGCCATGGAAATGGATGCGCTCCTACATTGCGGCCGGAAGCAGTCCGACGCCTTGGAGCGGGCGCGCTGCCGCGGCGGGCGCCGCAACTCAGGCCACGGTCCTACGCCGAAGCTGCGTTGCGGTCCTACAAGCCCGTGGCTGAGCCGCCGCAATCATCACGGCTGGGGCACGGGCGCGCCGGCGGGGTCCGCTTCGCCTCTTCAGCCAGGACACGCAAGGGAGAACATGGCAACCATCGACAACGGCCCCTGGGGAGGCTCCGGCGACAGCCGCGTGACGGGCGAAGGTCAGCAGACGGCACCGGCCGTCACGGCCCTGGCCGGCGGGGGCTACGTGATCGCGTGGCTCGTCAACGGTTCGGTCAACGGCGTCGACTTCTCCGGCGTGCGGGCCCAGCGTTTCGATGCGAACGGCACCAAAGCCGGCGGCGAGCTGGTGCTCAGCGGCGGCCCCGCGGCCGGCGTGCCGGCGCTGGCGGCGCTGGCCGATGGCGGTTTTCTCGCCACCTGGGACGCGCGGCCCGATCCGACCGGCCCCACGAGCTACGTCGCGCGGCGCTTCGATGCCATCGGCAACGCGGTCGGCGGCGAGTTCGCGGTCAGCGCCGGCCCCAACGCGGACCATGTGGCCTCGGCCGAGGCCACGGCGCTCGCCGGCGGCGGCTACCTCGTCCAGTGGTGGGCCGACCTCGGCCTCGGATGGGGCCCGGCCGTGCAGTTGTACAGCGCCGGCGGCGCGCCGGTGGGCGGCAATACCACGCTCGGCTACGAGGCCCCCGGCAACCCGTTCGGCGAAGGCGCGTACATCCATGCCGGGGCCACGGCCGCGACCGCCGACGGCGGTTACGTGGCGGTGTGGTCGACGTCCACCTCGTACGCGCCGGGCAGCGGCACGGTCGACCATGTCTACGCGCAGAGCTTCAACGCCGCCGGCGGCGCGCTGTCCGGGCCGGTCGAGCTCACGACCTCGCCCAGCGCGTCGCTGCTGGTGCAGGGGACCGAGGCCGCGGTGCTGGCCGGCAGCGGCCAATTGGTGGTCTCGCTGCGCGGCCTGCTGCCCGACGGGCGCAGCGAAATCACGGCGCAGCGCTTCGACAGCGCCGGCCACGCGGCCGGCGCGCTGCAGACCATGGTCTTCGCCACCGTCGTGCTCGATTCCAAGGTGACCGCGCTGGCCGACGGCGGCTTCGTGGTGTCGTGGCTGCATGCCGAGCCGCAACAGCAGACGCTGTACGCACAGCGCTTCGACGCCGGCGGGGCGAAACTGGGCGACGCGGTGCTGGTCGGCAGCGGCAAGGCGCTCTATGCGCGCTACAACGTCACGGCGACGCCGAACGCGGGCGCGGTCTTCGTGTGGGACGACGGGCGGCTGGACCTCGGCGACGTCTATGCGGAACGGTTCGCGCCCAGCGGGGCCGGGGGCGACACGGCGCCGCCGGTGGTGGTGGGCTTCGCGCCGGCCGACGAGGCGGTCTCGGTGCCGGTCACATCCAACATCGAGGTGACCTTCGGCGAAACCGTGCAGCGCGGTACCGGGGGCATCGCGCTCAAGAACGCGGCGGGCGTGGTGGTGGAGTGGTACGACGCCGCCAGCAGCAGCAACCTGACGGTGAGCGGCAACATCCTCACCGTCAACCCGGCGGCCGACCTGGCCTACAACACCGGCTATTCGCTGGAGATCGCCGCCGGCAGCGTGCGAGACCTGGCCGGCAATGCGTACGCTGGCACGGCGACCTACAACTTCACGACCGGCGGCCCGGCCGGGGGCCCGGCGCCGGCGCCCGTCGTGCAGGGCACCGGCGGTCCCGACAACCTGGTCGGCTCCACCGGCGACGACTCGGTCAACGGCGCCGGCGGCAACGACACGCTCAACGGTCGCGGCGGCAACGACCGCATCGACGGCGGCGACGGCACGGACACGGCGATCATCGAGACGCCGATGTCCGGGGTGCAGTCGTACTCGTTCATCGGCGGCGTGATCACGGTGACGGTCGCGCTGGGCACCCAGACGCTGGTCAACGTCGAGCGGGTGCGGCTCAACGACGGCCTGTTCGCGTTCGACACGCAGGGCCCCGCCGGCGAGACCTGGCAGGCCGCCGCGATCTTCCGCGCCGGCTTCGGCGTGCTGCCGGGCGCGAGCGACCTGAGCCGCTGGACGGCCGTGGCCGACGGCGCGCCCACCATGGGCGCGCTGGCCCAGCAGATGATCGACTTCTACGCGCCGGGCGTCACCTCGCACGCGCTCGTCGCGCATGTCTACACGCAACTGGTCCACCAGGTCCCGAGCGCCGAGACGGTGCAGGAGTACGTCGACCAGATCGGCGCGGGCCGCCCGTTCGCGACCCAGGGCGACCTGCTGGCCTTCGCGGCGTCGCTGCCGCTCAACACCGGCGGCATGGCCGGTTTCACCGGCAGCATCCAGCAACTGGAGCCGGGCTGGTTCTGAGCGCCCCCAGGCCGCCGCCATGCGGCGGCCGCCCCCCGAGGGGGGCAAGGAAACTTGGGGCGGCCCGGCGTTTCCTTGAGAGCGCCCCCAGGCCGCCGCCATGCGGCGGCCGCCCCCCGAGGGGGACAAGGAAACTTGGGGCGGCCCGGCGTTTCCTTGAGAGGGCGTGCCGACCCGCGCGCGGTCAGGGCTCCAGCAGCCCGTGGCGCACTGCGTAGAGCGTGATGCTCGCCGCGTCCGACAGGTGCAGCTTCTCCATGATGCGTGCCCGGTGCGCGTCCACCGTCTTGGGACTCAGGCCCAGCTCGAACGCGATCTCCTTGGCGGCCTCGCCGCGCGCCAGCCGCTTGAGGACGTCGAGCTGGCGCTCGGTGAACTTTTCGTGCAGCGCCGTGCGCGAGTACTCGTCGAGCAGCACGCGCACCTGCGGGCTGCGGTACTCGCCCCGGGACATGACGCCGCGCACGGCGTCCTCCAGCTCCATGGAGGTGGCGCCCTTCATGATGTAGCCATGGGCGCCGCTGGCGACCGCGCGCTTGACGACATGCGGCTGCTCGCTCATGGAGAGGATCAGCACGCGGACGCCCGGATGGTGTTCGCGGATGTAGGCGGTGGCGTCGATGCCGTTCATGCCGGGCATCGCGATGTCGGTGAGCACGATGTCGGGCGCCAGGCGCCCGACCTGGGCGATCAGCTCCGCGCCGTCGGCGGCTTCGCCGACCACCTCGACACCCGCAATGCGGGCCAGGAGCGCGGAGATGGCGGCACGCACGACATGATGGTCGTCGGCGATGATGATGCGTGCCTGCAGGGGATCGCTGGGCATGGTGTGGCTGGCAAGCTGGGCTGCAGTGTGGCTCCGGCGGCCGGTGCAGGGCGCGGCGGGCGTCGCGAAGTATGTGCGAATCCGGCTCGGCGCGCGGCCGCGCCGCGACGATGCCCCTGCGGTTTTTGCGGACGAGCTTGACAGCGCCCGGCGTGCCCGCGACGCGGATCGGCCGCGGCGGATGGTGCATGATCGGGGCAGCAAGAAGGAGTGACCATGGAACACCCAGAGCAGCCCGAAGCGCCGGCGGCGGCCACGGCCGAGCCGCGCAACGCCTTCCTCGAGGAGAAGGCATTCAAGTCGCGCACCGTCCTGATCTTCGGCGAGATCACCGACACCTCGGCCGGCGACATCGCACGCCGCCTGATCGCCCTGGATGCCGACAGCTCGGCGCCGATCGACATGCTGGTGAGCTCGCCCGGCGGCCACCTGGAGTCCGGCGACGCGATCCACGACATCATCCGCTTCATCGCCGCGCCCGTGAACATGATCGGTACCGGCTGGGTCGGCAGCGCCGCGACGCATCTGTACCTGTCGGTGCCCAGGGAGCGCCGCTTCTGCCTGCCCAACACGAGGTTCCTGATCCACCAGCCCTCCGGCGGCGCGGGCGGTCCGGCCAGCGACATCGCGATCCACGCGCAGGAGATCATCAAGGCGCGCGAGCGGATCGCCCGGATCATCTCGCGCGAGACCGGCCGGCCGCTCGACAGCGTGCAGGCCGACATCGAGCGCGACCGCTGGATGTCCGCGGAAGAGGCGATCGACTACGGCCTGGTCGGCCGCATCATCGAGCACAAGAGCGAACTGAAGCGCTGACCCGGCGCGGCCGCGCGGCGCCCGCTCACCACCAGGGCTTCTGCCCCGGCTGGGCCACGCTGTGGCAGCGCTCGCACGTGTACATGGCGTTGAAGGCCACGGTGGTGTGGCAGACGCCGCACGACCGCCCCTGCAGGATCTGCGCCATGTTCGTCGCATTGGCGCCGGCCTTGGGCGCGAACAGGCCGTCGTGGCAGTTGCTGCAGGCGAGCCAGTCGGTGTGGGCGCGGTGCGGGAACTTCACGTACGGCATCTGCGCCGTGTTCTTCATGACGATGTCCAGGTCCAGCGCCTGCAGCGGTTCGCCGCGGCCGGGCAGGGTGGCGCGCGGTGCGATGGCGCCGCTGCGCAGCGCCTGCGACCAGTCCGGCTTGCCGTGGGCGTCGGCCGGCAGCACGGAAAACGCCTCCTGCGGCGACTGCAGCCGCTGGGCGTCGGGGTTGGCGGGATCGTGGACCGGCGCCGGCGCATGATCGGTCGGCGGTTCGGGCGAAGCGCCGAACAGCTCGGCGGGCTGGGCGTCGGCGGCCGCCTGGCCGCCTTGCTGCGCGAGCGCCGTGCCGAGCACGCAGGCGAAGGCCACGGCCAGCGCCGCGAAGGCCGCTCGTGCCGGTTGCTGCCATCGGTCGCGCGCTCGGTCTTCCATGGGAACTCTACCGTGGCAATGCTACCGGACCGGGCGGATCGTGCCGCTCGAATGCCCCCTGGCCGCGCGGGGACGTCGCCGCCGTAACCCCTGAAACAGGCCGTGACCGGCCCAGCGCCGGCATTGTGGAATATTCATCGTCTTCAGAAACGGCAATGGTTGCCGAGCCGTGCGGCGAGCCGTGCAACGGTTCGTCACAAATGGGGGACGTACGCCCCTGGATGCCGGCCGCGGATCTCTGCGTAATGGCAGGGCCAGGCCATGGAGGCTGCAATGTGGGATGCTGAAGAAAAACTGAAGGTGTGGCGAGCCTTGTACCGGGAGTGGTCCGACGTCGAGCACCGCCTGCACTCGAGCGAGCGTCGCGGCGACGGTCCTTCTGCCGCGGAAATGAAGGCGCGCTCGCAGGCCTTGCAGCAGCGTTGCGCCTCCGCCCTGCATGCGTTCGACTCGGCCGTGGATGAGATGCGCCAGCACCGGGACCGCCGCGAGGACCTGTCCTGACCGGGTGCCGACCGCCAACTACCCCGAGAACCCCCCTTCGGCCAGGAACCGGATTTCCCCAGGGGTGCTCGTGCGCCCGAGCAGGGCGTTGCGGTGCGGGAACCGCCCGAAGCGCAGGATCAGGTCCCGGTGGTGCAGCGCGAAGCGGTGCGCCTCGCCGCCCAGCCCGGCCGTCATCGCCACCGACACCTCCTGGTCCGCCGCGTCCTCCGAATGCATCAGCGGCAGGACCATGAAGTTGCGCAGGTCCGCCGGCACCTGCAGGTCCAGTCCCCGTTCGTGGGCCGCGCGCGCGATGCGCCGGGCTTGCGCGTCGCTCGCGTACATGCGCGGCGAGCCGCGGAACGCATTGCGCGGAAACTGGTCCAGCAGGATCAGCAGCGCCAGCGCGCCTTCGGCGTCCGCCGCCCAGTGATCGAGCTGGCCCGCGGCGGCGCGCTCGTGCAGCGCCAGGAAGCGCTCGCGGAATCCGGCGTCGAAGGCTTCGTCCTTGCGAAACCAGCGCGCGGGCCCGGCGTCGCGCCAGAAACGCACGACGGCCGCGGCATCGGCGGGGGTGTTGCTCATGCCCGGATTGTGCGGCGCGCGGCCCAGCGGCGCCGGCAGGGCTCTGCGGCGCGTCGCCGGCCGCGATCGGGCCGCTCAGCGGTCGGCCAGGCTCATCACGGCGCGGCGCGTGCCGCCTTCGCCGACCGGCACGCCCAGCGCGACCAGGGCCGCCTCCACGCCCCCGATCGCGCCCAGGATCATGGCGTCGTTGCAGTCGCCCAGGTGCCCGATGCGGAAGGCGCGCCCGGCCAGGGGGCCGAGCCCGCCGGCCAGCGCCACCTGGAAGCGGTCGCGGGCGACGTCGCGCACCTGCTCGACGTCGATGCCGGGCCGCACGGCGATGGTGGTGACCGACGCCGACCGGGCGGCCGCCTCGCGCGCGAAGAAGTCCAGCGCGCCGCCGGCCCGCCAGCCGTCCACCGCGGCATGCACCGCGCGCGCCAGCCGCGAGTGGCGCCGCCACACCGTTTCCACGCCTTCGCTGAAGATCAGGCCGAGGGCCGCCTCCAGCCCCAGCAGCAGGTTCTGCGGCGGGGTGCCGCAGAACTTGCGGTAGGACAGGTCGTGCTTGCGGCGGACCCAGTCCCAGTAGAAGCGCGGGGCCGGGTTGCGCTGCGCGGCCGCGAAGGCGGCGGCATTGACGGCCATGAAGGCGACGCCGGGCGGGCACATGAGGCCCTTCTGCGAGGCGCCGACGGCGACGTCCACGCCCAGGTCGTCCATGGAGAACGGCAGCGCGGCCAGCGTCGACACGACGTCGGCCACCAGCAGCGCCGGATGGCCGGCCGCGTCGATGGCGCGGCGCATCGCCGCCAGGTCGTTCGTCACGCCGGTCGCGGTGTCGGAGTGGACGGCGAAGACAGCCTTGATCGCATGCGCCTCGTCGTCGCGCAGCGCCTGTTCCACGGCGGCCGGATCGATCGGCCAGCCTTCGCGCCACGCCGTGCGCACGACGGGCCGCCCCAGGGCCTCGGCCTGCTGGGCCCACGACTCGCTGAAATGCCCGGTGGCGGGCACCAGCGCCGTCTCGCCGGGCGCCAGCAGGTTCTCGATCACGGCTTCCCACGCGCCGTGGCCGTTGGCGGCGTACATGAAGATGTCGGCCCGGGGCGCGCGCAAGAGGCGCTTGAGGCCATCCTCGCACGCGGCGATGTTGGCGTTGACGCGCGCGTCGCCGAGGTCCATCGGCTGCACGCTGATCGCGTGCAGCACTTCGTCGGGCAGCGGGGTGGGGCCGGGCGAGTGCAGCAGGCGGCGGCCGGGAATGCGGGTCTGGGTCATGGGGAGTGCCATGGGTGAGCCAGCAGGGATGGTACCGCCGCCGGCCTGCAACATCCGGCGGCCGGGCTTCACACTTCTTCACCCGGCCATTACCTCTCAGCCGTCCTCGCGCGCGACGATGCAGGCGTTGGAAGAAACAGCCGGTCCGCCGCATCGCGCGGCCGGCACCCACAGGAGAGAACGTCGATGAACCGGAAACGACAAGCGCTGCTGGCGGCCTGCGGCATTGCCCTGGCCACGCAGGCGGCGGCCCAGATCACCCTGTACGGACGCGAGGACTTCCAGGGGCGCTCGTTCACGACCGAGGACCGGGTGCGCAACCTGGAGCGCTACGGCTTCAACAACCGCGCCTCGTCCGCGGTCGTGGAGCGCGGCCGCTGGGAGGTCTGCGAAGCCCCGCGCTTCGAAGGCCGCTGCGTCGTGCTGCGGCGCGGCAGTTATCCGTCGCTGCGCGAGATGGGCCTGGACAACCGCGTCTCGTCGGTGCGCCGCATCGAGCGCGACCACCGTGCCGACGACGACCGCGAGCCGCCGCGCTACGGCTACGTGCAGCCGGCGCGCCCGGCGTACTACGACGTGCCCGTCACCTCTGCCCGGGCCATCGTCGGCCCGCCGAGCCAGCGCTGCTGGGTCGAGCGCGAGCAGGTGGCGCAGCCGGCGTACGGGCAGCCGAACGTCGGCGGCGCCGTCATCGGCGGCGTGGTCGGCGGCCTGCTCGGCCACCAGGTCGGCGGCGGCAGCGGCAAGGACGCCGCGACCATCGGCGGCGCGATCGCCGGCGCGGCGATCGGCTCGCAGGTCGGCGGCGGCACGGCGGTGGCCGGCCAGCGCGACGTGCAGAGGTGCCAGCAGGTGGCCAACCCGCAGCCGGCGTACTGGGACGTCACCTATGTCCATGCCGGCGTGCAGCACCGGGTGCAGATGACCTCGGCGCCCGGCCCGACGATCCGGGTCGATGCCGCCACCGGCGCGCCCGTAATCGCGCGCTGAGCCGGCGTCAGCCGTCCAGCCCGAAGGCGCGGCGGAACGCGTCGCAGAACGCCGGCGTGCCGCTCAGCGTCACGCTCAGCGTGATGCGCGCGGCCCCGGGTGTGCCGGGCTGCAGCGTGACGCGCCCGGCGCCCTCGTCGTACCCGACGTCGAGCGGCGTCGGCACTTCCTGCACCCCCTGCAGCTCGAAGTCCCATTCCCCGCCGGCGTCGAGCGGCGCCCTGGCGCCGCCGAACTCGCGGTGGGCCCAGTCCAGCACCCGCGCCAGTTCCGCCTGCAGCGCCGGCCACTGCGCCGGGGCGACGGACGCCATCGCGTCGAAACTGCCGTGCCCCTGCGCGTCGTCGCTGAATTCGAAATCGAGCCAATCCAGGGTGCCTGCCGCCATGGCCACAGTGTCGCCGAAGCCGCGTGACTACACTCGGTGTTCATTCCGCTTTCTGCATCGACGCAGCCATGGACCTCTTTTTCGCGGCCGCGCTGGCCGCCATGGCCTTCTGGGCCATCCGGTCGCAGGACCAGGGCCGCCGCATCGCGCTCCTGGGGCGGCACCTGGCCCGCTACCAGATCGAAAAGCACATGGAGACGCTGACCCAGGGCTACCTGCGGGCGCTCGGCGACGACGACCCGCAGCGGCGCGAGCAGATCTGGGTGCTGCTGCGTTCCACCGAGCAGTCGCTGTCCAGCCAGTTCACGCGCATGGCGGCCGAATTCGCCGGCGCCGACCCGGCGCGGGCCCGCGTCAGCAAGCTGCCGTTCTACCTGCCGTTCGCCACGCGCCTGGCGCCGGCAACATTCGACATGCGGCAGGCGCTGGCGCTGCATGCGCACGCCATTGCGCGCGCGATCCAGGATGACAGCTGCTCGCAGCGCGACCGGGCCTTCACGATCTCTGCCGAGGTGCTGCTGATGCAGCACACCTGCCACTGGTTCTGCCGCTCGCGGGCGGTGGCGTCGGCGCGGATGCTGGCCCGCCACAAGACCCCCCATGCGCAACTGGTGGCGTCGGTGTCGCCGCAGACCCGGGCGGAATACGTCGCGCTGACGGGGTGGGGCGGCTCGCGGGGCCGTTGACGGGCGGCCCCGCCGCCGTCAGCCGAGTGCCGGTTCGGGCCGGCCGGCCAGCAGGCGGCGGGCGGTGTAGCTCATGACGTGTTCGCCGGCCTGGTTGTAGACCTCGATGGCCGAGTCGACGATGGCCCGGTTGCCCTTGGAGGTCGGCCGGATGCCGGTCACGGTGACCACGGCATGGATGGTGTCGGCGACGCGCACCGGCTTGTGGATCTTCTGCGTCATCTCCAGCATCGCCAGGCCCGTGCCCTGGATCATGGTCTGCAGCAGGAAGCCCTCGATCAGCGTGTAGGTCAGCGCCGCCGGCACCGGCCGTCCGCCGATGGACGCGGCCGCGCCCTCGTGGTCGATGAACATCTCCTCCAGCATGCCGGTGACGCCGATGAAGCCCACCAGGTCGGCCTCGGTGACCGTGCGGCGGAAGGTGCGGAACCGCTGCCCTTCCTGCAGGTCCTGGAAGAAGAAGCCTTGCCCGAGCAAGGGCAGGGCGCTGTCGGTCGAGGTCACGGGGTCGCTCCTTGGCTGGCGGTGTCGGGTTCGATGCCGAGTTCTCGCAGGACCTCGGCCGTGTGCTCGCCCAGACGCGGCGCCATCCGCACCGGCAGCGGCTCGCGGTCGATGCGCACCGGCGGGCCGGGGAAGCGCACCGGCCCCATGGCGGGGTCGTCGACGGTGCGGAAGAAGCCGGTCGCGCGCAGATGGGCGTCGGCCTCCAGGTCGTCCAGCCGGTTCATGCGCGAGGCCGGGATCTCCAGCCGCTCGCAGGTCGCCAGCCAGTCTTCGGTGCCGCGCGTGGCGATCACTTCGGCGGCCAGCGCGTACAGCGCCTCGATGTGGCGCGTGCGGTCGGCGATGGTGGCAAAGCGCGGGTCGGCGGCGGCGCCGGCGCGCCCGCCTTCGTGGAAGAAGCGCTGCCACTGCGCATCGGTGTACGGCATGAGGCAGATGAAGCCGTCGCTGGTGCGGTACGGCCTGCGATGCGCCGCGAACAGCCGCGGATAACCGGTGGGTGCCAGCGGCGGCTCGAAATGGTGGCCGTACAGGTGCTCGACCAGGTTGAACGCGGCCATGGCCTCGAACATCGGCACCTCGACGTAACTGCCCTTGCCGGTGCGCTCGCGCCCCAGGAGCGCGGCGAGGATCGCGTGGGTGGCCACCAGCCCCGCCGTCTTGTCCACGGCGATCGTCGGAAAGTACATCGGCTGCCCGGTCTGCCGCTCCATCAGCGCCGCGCAGCCGGACTGGCCCTGGATGATGTCGTCGTAGGCCGGCCGGCCCCCGTACGGGCCGTCCTCGCCGTAGCCGTGCAGGCCCACGTAGACCAGGCGCGGGTTGCGCGCCATCAGCGCGGCGGGGTCCAGGCCGATCGCCGCCAGTTTCTGCGGCCGGATGCTGTGCATCAGGACGTCGGCCGTGTCGACCAGCTTGAGCAGGGCTGCGCGCGCCCGTGGCGTCTTCAGGTCGAGCACGACGCTGCGCTTGCCGCGGTTGACGCCCAGGAAGATCGCGCCCATGCCGGCCTCGGTGCTGGGGCCGGTGCGGCGGGTGGAGTCGCCCTCCGGCGGCTCCACCTTGATGACGTCGGCGCCGTAGTCGGCCAGGTTCTGGCTGGCGTAGGGCCCGAGCACCACGGCGCTCAGGTCGACGACCCGGATGCCTTGCAGCGGCAGCATGCGCTATTCGATGGTGACGCCGGTGGCCTTGACCACGCGCGCCCAGCGTTCCAGTTCCTTGCGCACGTAGGCCGCGTATTCGTCGGGCGTGGAGCCGAGCGGCTCCGCGCCCTGCGCCGCCAGCTTGGCGCGCACGTCGGGGCTCTGCAGCGCCTTGACGATCTCGGCGTTCAGGCGGTCGACGACGGCCCTGGGCGTGGCGGCCGGCGCCATGATGCCCTGCCACGCGCCCACCTCGAAGCCCGGCATGCCGGATTCGGCCAGCGTCGGCACGTCGGGGAACAGCGACATCCGCTTGGCGGTCGTCACGGCCAGCATCTTCATGCGCTTGTCCTTGACGAAGCCCATCACCGAGTTGACGGTGTCGGTCATGAACTGGGTATCGCCGGCCGCCAGGCCCAGGTCGGCCGGCGCGCTGCCCTTGTACGGGACGTGCACCGCGTTGATGCCGTTGGCCTGCACGAACTGGAACGCCCCCAGGTGGGTCACGTTGCCGTTGCCGGCCGAGCCGTAGGACAGCTTGCCCGGGTTGGCCTTGGCGTGGGCGATGAACTCCTTGACGTTGTTGGCGGGCACGCCGGGATGCACCACCAGCGCCAGCGGCACCACGGCCGTCAGCGCCACCGCGGTGAAGTCCTTCTGCACGTCGTAGGCCAGGCTCTTGTACAGCGCGGGGCTGAGCGTGATCGACGAGGTGTTGTACAGGATGGTGTAGCCGTCGGCCGGGGCCTTGGCGGCCGCCACCGCGGCGATGTTGCCGTTGGCGCCGGGCTTGTTGTCGATGACGACGTTCTGTCCCAGTTGCTCGCCGAGCTTCTGCGCCAGCACCCGCGCCACCAGGTCGGTGGGGCCGCCCGGCGGGAACGGCACCAGCATCGTGATCGGCTTGGCCGGCCAGGCCTGGGCGAAGGCGGCGGGGGCGGCGCTCAGGGCGAGGGCGGCGGTGGCGAGCGCCGCCATGGCGCCGCGGCGGGTGGAAGGCTGCACGGTTGTCTCCTGGAATCCGTTGTGCGCCGACTATCGGGCAGCAGCGCGCTGCCTGTCCAATATCGTTTGCGCGCCGGCCGATTCGCGCGCGCTATCGGTGCCCCGGGTTAACCCGGAGACTGCGGGCCTTCCGGAAATTCCGCGGCGGCCAGTTCGCGCAGCCGGGCCACGGTGGGATGCGGCGGCTGCGGCCGATAGGCCAGCGCCAGCCCGATCACCGCCTCCTGCGCCAGTTCCGGCAGCGGACGGTAGATCACGTGTTCGCTGGGCACCTGTTGCATCATGGACGGCACCAGCGCGATGCCCAGCCCGCTCTCGACCAGCGCCAGCACGGTCTTGATCTGGATCGCTTCCTGCGCCGAACGCGGCACGAAGCCGGCGCGCTGGCAGGCCATCATGCAGACGCTGCGCATGCCTTCGGCCTGCAGGCTGTCGTACATGACGAAGGTCTCCTGGGCCAGCTGGGCCAGGTGCAGGTCGCCCTCCTGCGCCAGCCGGTGGCGGCGGGGCAGGGCCGCCACCAGCACGTCGCGCTGCAGGATCTGGAACTGCGCACCGAGCGGGCGCAGCACCGGCGTCCACAGCAGGCCGGCGTCGATGTCGCCGTTGGCGAGCGACTGCACGATGCTCATCGACGAGCCCTCGCGCAGCAGCAGTTCCACCTTGGGATACTCGGCGCGGAAGCGCGGGATCAGCCGCTGCAGCACGCCGTAGGTGGCCGAGCCGGTGAACCCGATGCGCAACAGGCCGGCCATGCCGCTTTCGGCGAGCGAGGCCATCTCGGCGAACGACTGCGCATGGTGCAGGATCTGGCGCGCATCGGCCAGCGCCGCCTGGCCGCTGGCCGTGAGCTGCACGCCCTTGGCGTCGCGGTCGAACAGGCGCACGCCCAGCTCCGCCTCGAGCTTCTGGATGGAGACCGTCAGCGGCGGCTGCGTCATGTGCAGCAGCTGCGAGGCCTTGCGGTAGTTCAAGGTCTCGGCCAGCACCACGAAATGCCGGATGCGGCGCAGGTCCAGGGTTCGCAGCGTGGCGGTGGTCATTCGGGGTGGCGATTCGAGCTGGCTATCGGGCGGCCGCCAATCGGTATTGGACGCTGCCGCGCGCGGTGCGTATCTTCCGGCGCCAGGCGCCCGCCTGTCCTTCCCAACAATGGAGACGCACATGATACTTTCGCCCACCCGCGCGATGCGCTGCCTGCTGCTGGCCATGGCCGTGCTGCCCGCCGGCGCCGCGCTCGCCCAGGCCACCGACTTCCCGTCCAAGCCGATCAAGTTCGTCGTGCCGTTCCCGCCGGGCAGCGGCACCGACACCTCGGCCCGCTATTTCGGCAAGAAGCTGTCGGAGCTGACCGGCCAGCCGGTGGTGGTGGAGAACCGGCCGGGCGCCAACGGCTTCCTGGCCGTCAAGCAGGTGCTGTCCGCGCCGGCCGACGGCTACACCGTGTTCATCGGCAGCAACTCGACGCTGGCGGTGAACGTGGCGCTGTTCAAGTCGCTGCCCTACGACCCGGTGGCGGACCTGGCGCCGCTCACCATGATGATGCGCTCGCCGGCGCTGCTGATCGTGCCGGGCAGCTCGCCCAACAAGGCGCTGCCGGACCTGGTGGCCGCCGCCAGGGCACAGCCCGACCAGCTCAATTACGGCGCCGGCTCGGCCGGCTACCAGCTGATGGCGGAGCTGTTCAACGACGCCGCCAGGGTGCAGACCCGGCACGTGCCGTTCAAGGGCGCGAGCGAGGCCGTGACCGCGGTGGCCTCGGGCACCGTCGACCTGGCCTTCGCCGAGATGACCAGCGCGCAGGAACTGGTGAAGGGCGGCAAGTTGCGGGCCCTGGCCGTCGCCTCCGACAAGCGCGTGCCGGCGCTGCCGTCGGTGCCCACGGCCAGCGAAGCCGGCCTGCCCGGCTTCACCGCCTACACCTGGGTTGCCTCCATGGTGCCGGTGAAGACGCCCAAGCCGGTGGCCGACAAGCTGGCCGAGCTGATGACGAAGATCGAGCAGTTGCCGGAGACGCGCGAGTTCTACGAGAAGATCGGCGCCGAGGTGATGCGCGGCGGGCCCGAGGAAATGCGCGCCTTCCAGAACGCCGAGATCCAGCTCTGGAAGCGCATCGCCCTCAAGGCCAAGGTCGAGCAGCAGTGATGGCCGCGCCCTCCGTCGCGCCCGGGGCGCTCGCGAACATCCGCATCCTGGACCTGTCGCGGGTGCTGGCCGGCCCCTGGGCCAGCCAGACGCTGGGCGACCTGGGCGCGGAAGTGATCAAGGTGGAGCGGCCGGGCACCGGCGACGACACGCGGCTGTGGGGGCCGCCCTACCTGAAGGACCGCGAGGGCCGCGACACGCGCGACGCCGCCTACTACCTGTGCGCCAACCGCAACAAGAAGTCGGTGGCGATCGACTTCACCAAGCCGGCCGGCCAGCACCTGGTGCGCGAGCTCGCCAGGAGTTGCGACGTGCTGGTGGAGAACTTCAAGGTCGGCGGCCTGAAGCAGTACGGGCTGGACTACGAGTCGCTGAAGGCGGTCAATCCGCGGCTGGTCTACTGCTCGATCACCGGCTTCGGCCAGGACGGGCCCTACGCGCACCGCGCCGGCTACGACTTCCTGATGCAGGGCATGGGCGGCCTCATGAGCATCACCGGCCACGCCGACGGCGAGGAGGGCGCCGGCCCGATGAAGGTGGGCGTGGCGCTGACCGACATCCTCACCGGCCTGTACGCCAGCACGGCCATCCTCGCGGCCCTGCAGGCGCGCGAGCGTACCGGCGAGGGCCAGCGGATCGACCTGGCGCTGCTGGACGTGCAGGTGGCCTGCCTGGCCAACCAGGCCATGAACCATCTGTACGGCCAGGCGCCGCGGCGCATGGGCAACGCGCATCCCAACACGGTGCCGTACCAGGACTTCCCGACGGCCGACGGCTACATGATCCTGGCGATCGGCAACGACGGCCAGTTCGCCGCGTTCTGCCGCGCCGTGGACAAGCCGGAATGGGCGCAGGACGAGCGCTTCAAGGCCAATACGGGCCGGGTGCGGCACCGCGCCACGCTGATCCCGCTGATGAAGCAGGTGACGGTGACGCGCAGCACCAAGGAGTGGATCGCCCTGTTCGAGCAGGTGGGCGTGCCCTGCGGGCCGATCAACACCATCGCCGACGTGTTCGACGATCCGCAGGTGCGGCATCGCGGCGACCGCATCACCATGCCGCACCCGGCGGCCGGCGACATCCCGCTGGTGGCCAGCCCGATCCGCCTGTCCGCGACGCCGGTGCGATACCGCGCCGCGCCGCCCCAGCTCGGGCAGGACACGCAGTCGGTGCTGCGCGAGCTGCTGGGCCTGCCCGACGACACCATCCGCGCCATGATCGAACAAGGAGTCCTGCAATGAGCGCCCTCGATTCGCTGTCGCTCACCGCCATCCCGCCCGAGGACGAGGCGCTGCGCGGCCCGGTGCGCGAGTTCCTGGCCCGGGCCATGAAGGACGTGCCGGCCCATGTGCGCGCCAAGTCCTGGTCCGGCTACGACAGCCACTTCAGCCGCGAACTCGGCCGCAAGGGCTGGCTGGGGCTGACGCTGCCCACGGAATATGGTGGCGGCGGCCGCAGCCCGCATGCCCGCTACGTGATGGTCGAGGAGTTCCTGAACTGGGGCGCGCCGGTCGGCTCGCACTGGATCGCCGACCGCCAGAGCGCGCCGCTGATCCTGAAGTACGGCACGCAGGCGCAGAAGCGCTTCTACATCCCGCCGATCTGCCGCGGCGAATCGTTCTTCTGCATCGGCATGAGCGAGCCCAATGCCGGCTCCGACCTGGCCAGCGTCAAGACCCGCGCGACGCGCAACGACGCCGGCTGGCTGCTCAACGGCCAGAAGATCTGGACCACCAACGCGCATCACTGCCAGTACATGATCGCCCTGGTGCGCACCTCGGGCAGCGCGGAGGACCGGCACAAGGGCCTGTCGCAGGTGATCGTCGACCTGAAATTGCCCGGCGTCACGGTGCGGCCGATCAAGGACCTGTCGGGCGACTCGCATTTCTGCGAGGTGTTCTTCGACAACGTGCAGCTGGCCAGCGACGCGCTGATCGGCGACGAAGGCAAGGGCTGGGAGCAGGTGACGGCCGAACTGGCCTTCGAGCGCAGCGGCCCGGAGCGGCTCTACTCCAGCATCGTGCTGTTCGACGAATGGCTGGCGTTCGTGCGCACGCCGGCCGGGCGCACGCCCGAGTCGGTGCGCCTCGCCGGCCGCATCATGGCGCAGCTGGCGCCGCTGCGCGCGATGTCGATCGCCGTGACCGACAAGCTGGCCAGGGGCGAGAGCCCCATCGTCGAGGCCGCGCTGGTGAAGGACCTGGGCACCGGCGTCGAGCAACTGATCCCGGCCGCGATCGCCGACGACCTGCACCGGCGCGACATCGCCGGCGTGCCGCTGGAGCTGCTGCACACGCTCGACTACGTGACGCAGGTGGCGCCGTCGTTCTCGCTGCGCGGCGGCACGCGCGACATCCTGCGCGGCATGATCGCGCGCGGCCTGGGCCTGCGCTGAAAGGAACGAGACCATGGACGACCTTCTGTCCCACGCGCTG
>Ga0255338_1002757_pt1 | contig 23787 bp, 15 predicted proteins | sample MeOH1_35cm_T4_19_FD_203715 | JGI IMG/M metagenome (GOLD analysis project Ga0255338, IMG submission 203715) | Sandy soil microbial communities from University of British Columbia, Vancouver, Canada - MeOH1_35cm_T4_195 | ecosystem: Engineered > Artificial ecosystem > Sand microcosm > Unclassified ...
CGCGGGATGCGCTGCGCCTTCAGGGCGAGAAGGGCGTTTCTGGTTGATGCCGAGCCTTATCCCCTTGCCGCCCACAAGTTGATGTCTTGCGCAGCAGTCGACACAAAGACAATGGGCCATGACCGGAGTCGCGTTCTGGCGCACTTACTGCCAGAGCAAGTTTGTTGGCCATTCGCGCCGCCTGCTTGATGTCATGGAGAAGCGGCTGTTGCCTGTCTTCGACAACATTGCCGAAGCGGCAGAGGACATACAACGTCAGGCCTACGAGCGCGGTGGCGACATGCCTTGGTCTGAAGACTGCGGCCCAGCCTCACTTGCGGAAGAGGCGTTCAGCGCAGGCCAGGATCACTACAACGGGATGAACGATGGCAGGCAAGCGCTTCTGAACTCTTTTGCCGTGGTGCTGTACCACGCATGGGAACAGCAGGTGCTGCTGTGGCATCGCCGGGAAGTGTTGGGCATCAAAGAACAGCACGATCAATCGCTGTACGGGTTGCCTATTTCGTTGATCGACTGGACGCTGTTGGAGTTGACGTCAAGTCATTGTCGAGCTGAAAGAAGCTGAAAGAGCTTCAGTTGATAGCCAATACGGCAAAGCACGCGGATGGAGACTCAGGCGAGAAGCTCAAGAAAGCACGCCCCGAGCTGTTTGTGCCGCTCAGCATGCGAGAGATTGGTCGTCGACCTGCGTGGTTCTCGCCGCGCGTTGAAGCCCCGCTCTCGGGCGATGACCTATATATCACTTGGGACGATCTTCAGCAGTACGGTGCTGCTGCAGTCACGTTCTGGACAGAGCTTCACGACGCTCTTGCCCACGCTGGGTAGTGGTCTCCGGCGGGAATCGAAAATTTGAACTAAGTATTTGATTCAATGCGGTTCTATAGGAGTGCCGCTTAAATCATTCCCCGGTTTGTTCCCCCACGATCGGGCTGCTTGTTCATTGACCTAGTTACTGGCTCTGACTGCAGCTTCGCAGCAGGTCCGATCCTTCGCATCGCTGAACTCGATGCCCTGAAGCAGTCTTTCAACGCTCGCACTCAGCGGACGGCGAAGCCGTCCCCTACAACAATGGGTTGAGCGGCTTCATAGCCAAGCCCTGATTCCTAAGGCGGATGCCGACGGAGAACTGGGATTGCCACGGCTCCGGGTAAGTCCCAGTCCGAAATTCCCTAACAGGCTCATCTGGTGAGCTACGTCCCGCCTACGCTGCATGCATCACGGGGAGCTTGCAGATGCTGATCGCACATAGCCAGAACAAGGATGGGAATTGCCACGGCCTCACTGCGCATCTCGACAAGGTGGCTGCCCTGGCCGCCACCCACTCCTCTGAATGGGGCGACACGATCTGGGCCGGACTGGCCGGCGCCTGGCACGACCTGGGCAAGGCCCGGGCCGGCTTTCAGAAGCACATCAGCCTTGATCCCGACGCCCACATCGAAGGTCGCGTCCCTGGCACCGAGAAGACCCACTCGGCCGCCGGCGCCCTGCACGCAAGCACTGAGTTCGGGCGCCTACTCGACGCCCGCAGTGCCGACGCTCTCGCGCGTGTCCTGCAATACCTGATCGCCGGCCATCACGCCGGCCTAGCCAACTGGCAGCCGAAAGACGGCCACGGCGGCCTTGCCCCCCGCCTGGCCAACGCTGCCGCGCAAACCGAGTACCAAGAGGCGCTGCGAGGCCTGGCCGAAGCCGGTGAAACGCTACGCGCCGCGCCAGACGCCACCACCCTCGCAGCCGCCGCCCGCGCACTGCTGGGGCAGCGTGAACCCCTCGCCCGTTCGCTGGCCCTGCGCATGCTCTTCTCGGCCCTGGTGGACGCCGACTTCCTCGACACCGAGGCCCACTTCAACGCCGACAAGGCCGCCCGCCGCGCCAGCTTCCCCCCCATTGCCCGCTATGCCGAGCAGTTGCAAGCCCACCTCGCCGACCTGGCGGGTCGCGTGCAAGCCAGCGGCCAGACCGACACGGCCGTGATGCGCGCTCGCGCCGAGGTACAACAAGCCTGCATCGCACAGGCCGCCCAGCCGCCGGGCGTCTTCACCCTCACCGTGCCCACCGGAGGCGGCAAGACGCTGTCGTCCCTGGCCTTCGCGCTGGAGCACGCGCGCCAGCACGGCCTGCGCCGCGTTGTCTACGCCATCCCATACACCAGCATCATTGAGCAGACGGCCAGCGTCTTCGCCGGCATCTTTGGTGCGGAGCAGGTCATCGAGCACCACAGCCAGGCCGACAGCGCGCCCAGCAGCGACACCACCGCCTCACGCCTGGCCTGCGAGAACTGGGACGCGCGCCTCATCGTCACCACCAATGTGCAGCTCTTCGAGTCGCTCTTCGCCTCCAGCACCTCGCGCTGCCGCAAGCTGCACCGGCTGGCTGGCAGCGTCATCGTGCTGGACGAGGCGCAGATGCTACCGCCCGAGTTCCTGCAGCCCATCCTCGACACGCTGAATGTCCTGCTGGCCCGCTACCGCATCAGCCTGGTGCTGTGCACCGCCACGCAGCCGGTGTTGACCAGCCGCAGCGCCTTCGACCCCCGTCAGGCCCTGCGTGGCCTGCCCGATCCCCGCCCCATCGTCGAGCCCGGTCCGCTGTTCAGCACCCTGCGCCGCACGGAGATCCACTGGCCGCCCGACCTGCACACCATCGCCGACCTGCCTGCCCTGGCCGAGTGCCTGCTGCAGGAACCCTGCGCGCTGGCCATTCTCAACACCCGTGCCGATGCGATGGAGCTGGCCAAGCTGCTGCCGCGCGACAGCATGCGCCACCTCAGCGCGGCCATGTGTGGCGCGCATCGCGCCCAGGTCATCACCGAGATCCGTGACCTGCTCAAGGCTGGTGTGCCTCTGCACGTCGTCAGCACGCAGCTGATCGAAGCCGGCGTGGATGTGGACTTTCCCGTGGTCTGGCGCGCACTGGCCGGGCTGGACTCCATCGCCCAGGCCGCCGGCCGCTGCAACCGCGAAGGGCGCCGGGCGCAGGGCGATGTGCATGTGATCGTGCGCCCCATTCCCAAGCCGCTGGCGCAGTTGCGCATGGCGGCCGACACCACGATCAGCCTACATGCCGAGGGCCTGACCGACGCCCTCGCGCCGGTGGCTTTCGAGCGCTACTTCCGGGCCTTCTATGCGCGGCAGAACCTGGACAAGCACCAGATCGTCGACCTGCTCAGCGAGCGTAGCGGCTCCATGGAATTCAACTTTCGCAGCGCTGCCGACAAGTTCCGTCTCATCGACGACGAGGGGCAGTCGTCGCTGCTCATCCCTCTGCATCGCCTGATGGACGGCCACGAACAGCTCGCTCCGCTCATCGCCAAGCTCGAAGCCGGCGAGGCCGACCGCTGGCTGCTGCGCAGCGTGCAGCGCTATGTGCTCAACATCCGCGAGCGGCAGCTGAACGAACTGCTGCGGCACGGCACGGGCTCCATCAAGCCCCTGGCCTGCGGCCTCTACCTGCTGGAAGACGACACACGCTACGACCACCGGTTTGGGTTGCTGCCTCGCGATAGCCCGCTGGATGCAGTGACTATGGTTCAGTAACGTTTCAACCAGACGACCCAGATCGTTCCAATCAGGGAGCACTCATGCCAAAGAGCTTTTGCCTGCACGTCACAGGCGATTTCGCCTGCTTCACCCGCCCCGAGATGAAGGTCGAGCGGGTCAGCTACGACGTCATCACGCCCTCGGCCGCACGGTCCATCTTCGAGGCCATCCTGTGGAAACCCGCCATCCGATGGCGGATGACGCGCATCGAGGTGCTTGAACCCATACGGTGGATGAACCTGCGCCGCAACGAGGTGGGTGCAGTCATCTCGGCCAGCAACGTCCAGCAAGCCATGAATGCTGGCAACGGCGATCTGGCGCTGTACGTGGAAGACGAACGCCAGCAGCGCGCCGGCCTCTTCTTGCGCGACGTGGCCTATCGACTGCATGCCGAACTGGATGTGCGCAGCGGCGAGCCTCGCCAGAAGTACGAAGAGATGTTCCTGCGCCGCGCCGCCAAGGGCCAATGGGTGAATCAGCCCTACCTCGGTTGCCGCGAGTTTGCCGCCGACGTGCGCCTGGTCGAGGCCGGCACCGAACAACCGGCCGCCATCGCCGAGACCCGCGACCTGGGATGGATGCTGCACGACCTGGACTTCACCGACCTCGCGTCGCCGCAGCCACGCTTCTTCCGCGCGCAGATGCAGGCCGGCGCCATCGCGGTCCCCGCCTTTAAGGAGGCCGCCGCATGATCCTGAAAGCCCTCACCCAGCTCTACGAGCGCCGCGCCAATGACCCCGACCCCACGCGCCGCCTGCCGTCGCCGGGACTGGAAGACAAAGACATCCCCTTCATCGTCGAGCTGCGCGCGGACGGCAGCCCCGTGCTGTTGCGCGACACCCGCCGGCTGGACGGCAAGAAGCTGCGTGCCCAAACCTTCCTCGTACCCCAGGGCGTCAAGAAGACATCGGGCGTGGCAGCCAATCTGCTGTGGGACACGGCGGAATACACCCTGGGCGTCAGCGCCAAGGCGGAGGCGCCTCGCCTGCCCGAGCAGACCGCCGCCTTCCTCGCCCGCGTCCAGGCTTTGGCGCCGCATGCCGAAGGCGACGCCGGGCTGCTGGCCGTGCTGGCGTTCCTGCAGGCGCCACAGCTCGACCTGCTGCGCGCGGCGCCGCACTGGGACGAGTTGCTGCTGAGCAATGCGCTGGTGAGCTTCGAACTGCAGGGCGACGCGGGCGTGCTGATCTGCCAACGCCCCGCCGTGCAGGCCGCCATTCGCTCGCTGGCCGCCAGCCAGGCGCCGGGCACGTTGGCCTTCTGCCTGGTGGATGGCGCACCGCGCCCAGTAGCGCGGTTGCATGGCGCCATCAAGGGCGTGTGGGGTGCGCAGACATCGGGCGCCAACATCGTCTCGTTCAACCTGGGCGCCTTCAACTCCTACGGCAAGGAGCAGGGCCTTAACGCACCGGTGGGTGAAGCAGCCGTGTTTGCCTACACAACGGCACTGAACGCGTTGCTGGCCCGCGACTCACACAACCGCATCCAGGTGGGCGATGCCTCCACCGTCTTCTGGGCAGACGCGCCTCATCCCTTTGACGGCACAGGCGACGGCGAGTTCACGCTGGCCGATCTCTTCGCCGAGGCTGACAACCCCGACAAGAACCGCGACGCGGTGCGCGCACTGTTCAACTCGGTGCGCTCCGGCCAGATGCCACAGGCCGTGGCCGACACACGCTTCTTCGTGCTCGGCCTCTCGCCCAATGCCGCGCGCATCAGCATCCGTTTCTGGCTGCCGGCCGTGCCCTTCGCCGAGCTGGCGCCGCGCCTGGTACAGCACTTCGAGGACATCCGCCTGACGCGGCGTTACGACAGCGACCCCGAGACGCCCACACTGTTCCGGCTGCTGACCAGCCTGGCCCTGCAAGGCAAGGCCGACAACATCCCGCCGCGCCTGGCCGGCGAATGGATGCGCGCCATCCTCGAAGACCTGCCCCTGCCTGCCGCGCTGCTGAACGTCGCCGTGCAGCGCTGCCGCGCCGAGCGCGACGTGCCCTATCTGCGCGCCTGCGTGCTCAAGGCCTGGCTCAACCGCCAGGGCCGCCGCTCCCCTTCACCCACCATGCCATTCAAGGAGGCTCTGGACATGGACAACCCCGCACCGGCCTATCGCCTGGGTCGGCTTTTCGCCGCGCTGGAGCGCATCCAGGAGCTGGCCCAGCCCGGCATCAACGCCACCATCCGCGACCGCTACTACGGCGCCGCGTCCACCACACCGGTGGCCGTGTTCACGACGTTGCTACGGCTCAAGAATGCCCACCTCAAGAAGCTCACCGGCGCTCAGGAGACCTTCTACGAGAAGCTGATCGGTGAAATCTTGGCGCCGATGAGCGACTTCCCTCGCCGCCTCACGCTGCCACAGCAAGGCGAGTTCGCCCTCGGCTACTACCACCAGCGCCAAGCCTTCTTCACGAAGAAGACGGACCCCGAATCCGGCAACGACCAACCCCAGGGAGATTGAGAACATGAGCACCCCCATCACCGGCCGCCTCGACTTCGTCCTGCTGTTCGATGTGAAAGACGGCAACCCCAACGGCGACCCCGACGCCGGCAACATGCCCCGCATCGACGCGGAGACCGGCCATGGCCTGATGACCGACGTGGCGCTCAAGCGCAAGCTGCGCAACTTCGTGCAGCTCGTCAAAGGCGCCCAGCCGCCCTACGACATCTACATCAAGGAAAAGGCGGTGCTGGAGCAGACGCACCGCAAGGCCTATGAAGCCATTGGTGCCACCGACGAATTGGCCGACGATGCCGACGCCAAGGGCAAGAAAAAGCGCAAGGGCAGCGCCGACAGCGTCGACAAGGCCCGCGCCTGGATCTGCCAGAACTTCTTCGATGTGCGCGCCTTCGGCGCCGTCATGTCCACCGGTGTCAACTGCGGCCAGGTGCGCGGCCCGGTGCAGATGACCTTCGCGCGCTCGGCCGACCCCATCATCGCCAGCGAGCACGCCATCACCCGCATGGCCGTGGCCACCCAGGCCGAGGCCGACAAGCAGGAAGGCGATAACCGCACCATGGGCCGCAAGCACACCGTGCCCTACGCGCTTTACCGCTCGCATGGCTTCGTCTCGGCCTTCCTGGCCAAGCAGACCGGCTTCACCGCCGAAGACCTGGAGCTGCTGATGCAAGGTCTGGAGCAGATGTTCGAGCACGACCGCTCGGCCGCCCGCGGCGAGATGGCCACGCGCGGACTGTTCGTCTTCCAGCATGACAGCGAGCTCGGCAATGCCCACGCACACAGCCTGTTCGACCGCGTCGGCGTCAAGCTCAAGGACGGCGTCACCGCGCCGCGCAGCTTTGCCGATTACGAGGTCAGCGTGGACGAAGCCGGGATGCCCGGTGGCGTCAGGCTGCTGCGCCGCATCGGCTGAGCGGTGACGGGATGGAGGCGGAAGAAGCCATCCCCCTCTCGGCCCTGCAGCACTGGGCCTACTGCCCGCGCCAGTGCGCGCTGATCCACATCGAGCAGGCCTTCGATGACAACCTGCACACGCTGCGCGGCAACGCGCTGCATGCGCAGGTGGACCAGCCCGGCCTGCAGACGGAACGCGGCCGGCGCGTGGAGCGGGCGCTGCCGCTATGGCATGGCGGCCTGGGCCTGATCGGCAAAGCGGACGTGGTGGAGTTCCTGCCAGACGGCACGCCTTACCCGGTGGAATACAAGCAGGGCTCCCGCCACAAGGCCACCGGCATCGCCGCCTGCGACGACCTGCAGCTCGCCGCCCAGGCGCTGTGCCTACAGGAGATGATTGGGCGGCCCGTGCCCGAGGGCGCCATCTTCTATGCCAGCAGTAAACGGCGCCGTGTCGTTCCCATCACCGATGCGTTGCGCGCCGAGGTCGTCGCCACTAGGGCCGCTGTTGCCGCACAACTGGCCTCGGGCCGACTGCCGCCGCCGCTGCATGGCGAACTGGCGCAGCAGCGCTGCAAGGCCTGCTCGCTGCTGGACCGCTGCCAGCCGCTGGCGGCGCAGTCGCCCGCGCTGGCCCACAGCCGGCAGCACCTCTTCGAACCCGACGCCGAGCTGTGACCCGCCCATGCAATTGCTGAACACGCTGTATCTCACGACACCCGACACGTATCTGCGGCTGGAAAACCAGACGCTGGCCGTGGAGCAGGACCAGGCGCTCAAGCTGCGGGTGCCGCTGCAACACCTCAGCGCCGTGGTCTGCTTCGGCCACATCCAGTTGTCCACGCCGCTGATGCACACGCTGGCGCAGCAGGGCATTGCGCTGGTGCTGCTGGACGCCAACGGCCGCTTCCAGGCCAGGCTGGAAGGCCCCATGGCCGGCAACGTGCTGCTGCGACAGGCGCAGCACCGTGCCGTCAGCGATGCGGGCCAAAGCCTGTCCCTGGCCAGGAGCTTCGTCGCCGGCAAGATCCGCAACGCGCGCAGCCTGCTGCTGCGGGGCGCCCGCGAAGCCCGCACCGAGCAGGACGCGGCCGACCTGACGCGGCAGGCGCAGAACCTCGCCGCCAGCCTGCGCGCGCTGCCCGGCTGCGAGAGCCTGGACGCGGTGCGCGGCACGGAGGGCGAAGCGGCGCGGCAGCACTTTGCCGGGCTGAGTCTGCTCGTGCGCCCCGACGCCCGCGAGCACTTCAGCATGCAGGATGGCCGCAGCCGCCGGCCGCCGCGCGACCGCCTGAACGCGCTGCTGTCGTTCCTCTACAGCCTGTGGATGAACGACTGCCGCAGCGCGCTGGAAGCGGTGGGGCTGGACCCGCAGCTTGGATTCCTGCATGCGTTGAGACCGGGCCGCGCCGCCCTGGCGCTGGACCTGATGGAGGAGTTCCGGCCGCAGGCCGAGCGCCTGGCGATGACGCTCATCAACCGCCAGCAACTGCGCGCCGACGACTTCATCGAACGAGAGGGCGGCGCCATCAGCCTGCAGGCCGACGCACGCAAGGGCGTGCTCATCGCGTACCAGGAGCGCAAGCAGGAAACGCTTCAACACGCGCTGCTCGCCCAACCGGTTGCGCTGGGCCTGGTCCCGTTGATCCAGGCCCGGCTGCTGGCACGGACGGTGCGCGGCGAAGTGGACGCCGACAACCAGTCGGCGGCGTACGTGCCCTTCCTGATTAAGTGAGGCCGACGTGCTGGTGATCGTCTGCTACGACGTCAACACCGAGACCAAGGAAGGCCGGCGCCGCCTGCGGCGTGTCGCCAGGCTCTGCGAAGCCAGTGGACAGCGGGTGCAGAAATCGGTCTTTGAATGCCAGATCGACCTGGCCCAGATGGAAACGCTGGAGCGTCGGCTGCTGGCCGAGATCAACGATAAGCAAGACTGCCTGCGCATCTACAGGCTGCCTGAAACACGGGGAGCGGAGGTGCGGGAGTACGGACAATTCAAGGCCGTCGATTTCGAGGGGCCGTTGGTGCTCTGAGCATCGCCGCGCTTCTTCCGCGAACCAACAGCACCCGATGTCCACGTCTAAGGTTCGCGCCGGCATCAAACCCATGATTTACAAAGCGATTTCTCTTCCACATGGCTGGCCGACACATCAGCTCGGCCACAGCTCATGGACGTTCGCGCCAGGAGGGAGAATTGCCTTGCGCCGTCAAGTAGTTGCAGTGGCGGCGCACCGCCTGCCTTCACCGGCAGGCGCGGATTGAAACCGACAAGGCGCGCGAACACCGCGCCGAGGCCGCGGCGCACCGCCTGCCTTCACCGGCAGGCGCGGATTGAAACTTGTCGTGAGGGCATGTGTCAGCGGCGCGGCGCGCCGCACCGCCTGCCTTCACCGGCAGGCGCGGATTGAAACTGCTCGCTGGCCATGCCGGTCATGTTCATGGCCGCACCGCCTGCCTTCACCGGCAGGCGCGGATTGAAACGGGCGGCGTCTAAGGCTGCGGCCAAGCTCGCACCTGCACCGCCTGCCTTCACCGGCAGGCGCGGATTGAAACATCCGCAAGGGTCTGTGATGGACTCCGCGACGGCTGCACCGCCTGCCTTCACCGGCAGGCGCGGATTGAAACATCCGCAAGGGTCTGTGATGGACTCCGCGACGGCTGCACCGCCTGCCTTCACCGGCAGGCGCGGATTGAAACACGATGATCACGCGCAACTGCAACGATCACCCACTGCACCGCCTGCCTTCACCGGCAGGCGCGGATTGAAACTCGCTCTGAGCGGTCCCATCGTCCGCCAGGTCTTGCACCGCCTGCCTTCACCGGCAGGCGCGGATTGAAACCTCTTCTCCAGCACGTTTGCAGCGACGAAGCCGCGCACCGCCTGCCTTCACCGGCAGGCGCGGATTGAAACATCGAACACCCAGACCGTGATCGTCCCGGTGGGCGCACCGCCTGCCTTCACCGGCAGGCGCGGATTGAAACCTGAGTCCGAACCAACTTGACGAACTCGATAGGTGGCACCGCCTGCCTTCACCGGCAGGCGCGGATTGAAACGGGCTGATCGTCACACCGCTGATCGCGTAGCAGTTGCACCGCCTGCCTTCACCGGCAGGCGCGGATTGAAACTTTCGCGGCCACCGCGACAGCCGTGCCGGCCGCAGGCACCGCCTGCCTTCACCGGCAGGCGCGGATTGAAACACGCCCGGCACGACGTTTGGCGACCCGCCCCCGCCGCACCGCCTGCCTTCACCGGCAGGCGCGGATTGAAACAGTGACCCCCGCTATTCGGTCCCTGGCGGCCCAGGCACCGCCTGCCTTCACCGGCAGGCGCGGATTGAAACCTCCGTGTGCTCAATAGCCTGTAGCTGGCTGATGCGCACCGCCTGCCTTCACCGGCAGGCGCGGATTGAAACAACGCCAGCGAGCTCAAGGGTGAGCGCGCCGAGCGCACCGCCTGCCTTCACCGGCAGGCGCGGATTGAAACATGACGGACGCGCAGATTGCCGACGTGCAAAACGGCACCGCCTGCCTTCACCGGCAGGCGCGGATTGAAACGCTCTGTCGGCCGGGGCGTCCCGCCCACCCGAAGCACCGCCTGCCTTCACCGGCAGGCGCGGATTGAAACACCTTGCAGCCTTCCTCGTCCCAGGGCCACGCCGCACCGCCTGCCTTCACCGGCAGGCGCGGATTGAAACGACTACACATTGTCGTATCTACAGGCGTGCTTGGCACCGCCTGCCTTCACCGGCAGGCGCGGATTGAAACAACCCGCTCCATGTAGCCACCGCAACTGCTAACCGCACCGCCTGCCTTCACCGGCAGGCGCGGATTGAAACGGTGCCTGGTGGGCCTGTCGGTCGCGATGCCAAGCACCGCCTGCCTTCACCGGCAGGCGCGGATTGAAACCAACTGAAGAAGATCAAGGGCCGTTTGGTTGCCGGCACCGCCTGCCTTCACCGGCAGGCGCGGATTGAAACTCCCGGTTGTACTGGTCGATCACCTCCGCCAGGGGGCACCGCCTGCCTTCACCGGCAGGCGCGGATTGAAACGTCTGCGACGCTGTGCACGCCGTCACCGGGCACGACGCACCGCCTGCCTTCACCGGCAGGCGCGGATTGAAACATGCTGACCAGTCTTGGCGAACTGGAGACCCTGCGCACCGCCTGCCTTCACCGGCAGGCGCGGATTGAAACCGGGCATCGATCAGGCCAAGTTCAATGGTGTTGCGCACCGCCTGCCTTCACCGGCAGGCGCGGATTGAAACCAGCGCTGCGGCGGCAACCTGGTGGATGTGGGCGGCACCGCCTGCCTTCACCGGCAGGCGCGGATTGAAACAGGCGCGGAGCCTATCGTCTGGTCCGCGTTGAACGCACCGCCTGCCTTCACCGGCAGGCGCGGATTGAAACGCACTCATCGTGAGTGTACGGCCTGCCCAGCACGGCACCGCCTGCCTTCACGCCGGCCGGTGCGCACGCACGTGAAGCACTCGATGTCACGCTGGTCGAGGGCCAGGTGGTGGTGCGCGATGCCGAGAGCCGGGCCGCAACGGCTCGGAGCTTGCAGCCGATCGTCCTGGAGGCCGGAGACCGCCTCCGGGTCCGAGGCGATCAAAGCCGTGGCGGCGTCTCGCAGGAGGCCACCACACAACCCCAGCGGGACCGACCGAGCATGGACCAGGTGCTGGCCTGGAAGCGCGGCGAGGCGGTCTTCGACGACGCGTCGCTGCAAGAGGCACTGGCCGAGATGAACCGCTACAGCGCGATGCCGATCGTGGCGGACACGAGCCTCGCACCGCTGCGGATCAGCGGCCAGTACAAGACCGGCGACAACCTGGGCTTTGCGCAAGCCGTCGCGACCCTGCATGGTCTGACGGTCCGGGCGCATGCGGATCGGCTGGAGCTGCGGCCCAGCTAGTCCAGGCGGCCCGTACCCGTGCCAGGGGAGCGCGGGCCTGACCCTTCCCGCCTTGGCGGCAAGGGCCCGCTTGCCGAACTGGCGGTGCCAGATCGGCACCCCTGGCACCCGCCACGCCCGAGGCCGGGCCGCCTGTGGGCGGATATCCTGTGTACGGATCGCCCCGGCTCAACCGTCGTGCCACGCCAGCTGTACCGCTGCACGTATTGCGCTGGCCCCGTTATACCTGTGCAGCCAGCCCACCACGAGCCTCATCCGACCAGGCATGTGCTTGGGTAGGAGGGGTTGGAGGGGCGAGTGATCTGCGACGAGTGTCGGACTTGAGTCGGTTACGCGCCGCTTGTGGGTCGGATAGGCGCCGGTCTGTGGTCGCTCCCGGTGCAGTAGGGACGCCTGGTGAACGGCTGGTGAACGCTCTGTGGTCGGCGATGCGCCGCTCTCGCGCCGCCTTTGCGGCGGAAAACGCGCACTTATCCGAACGATGTATCCCAAAAGGTACCTAGTGCAGGATAGGCTGGGCGCCAGCATTTGGACGCCATCAGTAGACAGGCCCGTGCGGGCCTGTGCCAGGCGGACATCATTCGTTGACGGTTTCAATGATCTTTTCTGCGACCTTGGTGACGACCACAACGACAACGGCTTTGAAAATGGCTTCGAACATGATGGCTTCTCCTTGAAGCTGAGTGAATCGAGACGCCACGATACGGGAACGCAACTGGCCTGAAAATCGCGTCATCTAGCACCCGTTAACTTTTGCCCCTGCCTTTGGCAAGGGACGCGAACAGCTCGGCGGCTTCCGGCATCTTCCTCAGCCAGGTGGCGACGGTGACGTTCCGTTGCTTCGAGCTTTGGAATCGTCTCTGAGACTGCTGCGTCAGAAATTTCTCGACCTCCGCGGCAACGGCTCTTGCCGCTTCGGAAGGGGTGGCCCAACGCTCGCCGGCGGATGCCCGCTCGCGAATCAGCTTCATCGCCTCGCCCTTCGCCTTGTCCCAGGGGTCGGCATTGACCGACGCACTCTGGCGCGCATGGGTGCTCAGTGCGTCCTTGGCCACGGCAGCCCGTAGAAGCTCGACCTGGGCACTCGACGTCGCGCCGGTCTTGGCCATACCCAGGTAAAGGTATGCATCCATCAGGTAGGACCTCGCCAGCGGTTCCTTGCGCAGGGCATCAGCGGCCTGGGCCTGAATGCAAAAGGCACAGGAAATCTGGATCAGGTGATCCAGGCTGAACTTTCCTTCGTTCTCGCTTTTCAAGAAGCTCACAATCGCGTCGCCGCCCGCTTCCAGCCTACGGATCGGATGGTAGATTTTCTGCATGAACACTGCCCTGTCCGACTCGGGCGAGGAGGCCAAGAAGATCTGAAGCAGTTCTTCGAGGGCCATCGCGCAAAGGTATTGCAGTGTCCATTGCTCCCGCGGGCCGGTGGCTTGGGACCTCAGCATGAGGCCGCCCGCTTCTTGTCCAGATACATCGCAATGTCGTTGTGGCGCGATTTCAGGCGATCGGAGATCGTCTGGACATACCGCTTCTCCGCGATGCCTGGCATTTCACGCGAGGCGAATGGCCACAGTTCCGCTCGGATGGATACGGCCATCTTGCGCTCGGTGGACCATCGCTGGCCCCGCTCGCCATGAATCCTGACCAACTTCACGGCCTCGTCCTCGATCCGCTTCCAGCCGGCGTTCCTGGCCATCCCGCCTTTGCTTCGGGTCTCCGCGACGGCCGCCCTGGCCGTTGCCCGTTCCACCTCCGGCCAGGCTTGCTCAAGCGATTTCGCGTACAAGGCGGCGCCCGCGTAATAGGCCGCCTCGACCAGATACGTCCAGGCAGCATCCTGGTGATTGGCGTGGTGTTCCCTGCCGGCTTGGGCGCAATAGGCAGTGGCAACGCCGATGAGGCTCTCCCTCTTCATCTGCCCGGCATCCCGGTGATGTTGCACCCATTCGTCGGCGTCCACCTTCTTGGCCACCATCACTTGAAGCAATGCCTCAAGCGCGCCGGGTGCCTGCTCCGGGATCAGATACAAGGAAGCCGATTTCACCTGCTCCATCACGTTGCCGAAGTGGTAGGTGAAGTCCTTTTGCTCGCGAGGTGTCTTTGCCTGCATCGTGGTGCTCAGTTAAAGCGGATTGTGGGTTGTCCGTGAGGAGAGGTGGCCTGCACGGTCGGCATGGAGGCAGGGCCGCTGCGGCAGATCAGGGGCTCGCCCAGCAACCCCTGCCGAGGCGTGCAGACCGGCTTGAGATTCAACGATCAGGCCGCCCTGAAGTCGATCACCTGGGCCCCGACGCGCAACTGGTCGAGGTAGTCCGCCCAGGTCTGCATCAGCCACTTTCGCTTGGTCATGTACTCGGCTCGGTCATAGGCCGAACCGAGCGGCCCTGTCTTGACATGCGCCAACTGTGCTTCGATCACATCCGGGTCGATGCCGGCAATGTTTTCCACCATGATGGTCCGGGCCATCGCGCGGAAGCCATGGGCGGTCATCTCGTCCTTGCTGTAGCCCATGCCACGCAAGGCTGCGTTCACTGTGTTCTCGCTCATGGGCTTGTCGCCGGTGCGAAGGCTTCGGAACACATAGCGCCCGTGGCCAGTCAGCGGCTGGACCTCGCGCAGTGCAGCCACTGCCTGGGTGGATAGCGGAACCAGATGTGGTCGGCCGTTGAGCTTCCCGGCTTTGGCGCGTTTCATCTCGGCAGCAGGAATTGTCAGCATGGCGCCATCCAGGTCGATCCAGGCCCATTCCAGCGAACGGATGTTGCCGGGCCGTTGGAACAGGAGCGCTGACAGCATCAGGGCAATTCTCGTTGTGGGCTGACCTTGATAGCTGCTGATGGCACGCATGAGTTCGCCAGCCTTGGTTGGCGTCAGTACGGCGGCCATGTGCTTGACCGTGTGGGTCTTGAAGGCGCCCACTAGGTCACGCGCCGGGTTGCTATCGCATTTGCCTGTGTGGATGCCGTAATTGAAAACTTGCCCGGCGAACTCGCGCAAATCCCGCACCAGCTGCGTGGCACCCCGGGCCTCTACCCGGCGCAAAGCGTTCAGCAGTACGGGTGCGCTGATGTCGCGCAGTGGCAGGGTGCCGATCCACGGAAACAGATCCTTTTCGCAGCAGCGCAGGAACTGCGCCGCATGGACCTTGCTCCAGTTGGCCACCTTCTTTCCGTGATATTCCTCGGTCACGGCTTTGAAGGTCATGGCCGAAGAGGCTCGATTGGCGATGATTTCGGCACGACGCGCCTGGACGGGGTTGACACCGGTTCGCCGGACCTTGCGTGCATCGTCCCTCGCGTTTCGGGCGGCCTTCAGCGTCACCTCGGGGTAGCTGCCGAGCGCTAGCCGGGACTCCTTGCCGTCGGGATAAAACTTCCAGAACCAGCGTTTTGCACCGGCCTGTGAAACTTCTAAATACAGACCGCCACTGTCTGTCAGGCGGCGGCGCTTCAACTCGGGAGGGCAGGTGGCGTTGCGGCAGTCGGCATCAGTCAGCATGGCAAGCTCCATGGCAGCGGGGCACCCTAGGAAAACCGGGGAACACCAACCCCGGTTGTCCCGGAATCATGATCTGTTCCCCGACATGTTCCCCGGTTAGGGGTGAGCTGTAAAGGGACTCTGCGACTCGATCTGGCACAAAAAAGCCCCTAAGTTGCTGATTTACTTAGGGGCTTTGGATCTTGTGGGACGTCCTGGAACTCAGAACTGGTCCCTCCGGCGGGAATCGAACCCACATCTACCGCTTAGGAGGCGGTTGCACTATCCATTGTGCTACGGAGAGGACAGGCCCCGCTGTCGGGGCGGCGCGGATTGTCGCACGAGTGGGTGAGGGGGCGGCCAGGCCGCCGGGGCACGGCCTCGTGCCTGCCCCTCAGTTCCAGCGCCACTGCCAGATCAGATCGACCGCGCTTTCCTCGCCGGCCTGGGCGCGCAGGGTGAAGCGCCGGGCGATGCGGTAGATCAGCTGCCAGCTGCCGGCGGTGGCATTGAGCCCGCGCTCGTAGCCCAGATACAGGCGCTGCGAGAGCTGCTTGCCCAGGCGCAGCACGGTCCCGCGCGCCTCGCTGTCGTCCTGGCTGACCGAGAGTTCGTCCAGGCCCAGGTTCTTGATCAGCTTGCCCGAGGGGCTCTCGCCCTCGCCGCTGAGCAGGGCCAGGGCGGCGCGCTGCAGCAGCGCGGTGTCGGCGCGGCCCAGGCCGTCCGGCGCGCGCCCCAGCAGCAGCCAGGACAGCTTGTCGGTGTCGGCCATGTCGGGCTCGGAGAAGAGCTTGACGCGCGGGTTCAGCGCGGTGCCGGTGATGGTCACGCCGACCCGCGTGTCGGTGTTGGGGCGCACCGCCAGCACGTCCAGCCGCGGGTTGTCGACGCTGCCGTTGAAGCTGATCTCGCCCTTCTCGATCTCCAGCTTCTGGCCGTAGGCATCGTAGGTGCCGCCGAAGGTGCGCACGGTGCCGCTGAGCTGCGGGCTCAGCCCCTGATGCAGCAGGCGCAGCTCGCCGCGCAGCCGCGTGTCCACGCCGCGGCCGCGCACCCGCAGCTGCCGGCCCAGGTCGAGCGCCAGCTGCACGTCGATCTTGGTCGGCGTCCCGCGGGCGCGCGGGGCGGCCGCGGCGACCGGCGCCTCGCTGGCCCGCAGCACCTGCACGTCGTCGTCCAGGGCCGGCGCGTCGGCGCGCGAGAAGTCGAACAGGGCCTCGTCGACGCCGACGCGGCCGCCCAGCGTGAAGGCATGGTCGCCCAGGTGCAGGTCGGCCTGGCCGCTGGCGACCACGCGGCGGTCGACGCGGCCCAGGAAGGCGAAGCGCTCGGCCTTGAGCTGCAGCCACAGCTGGGGCTTGGCGCCGAACTCGGCGCGGCCCTGGGCGCTGAGGCTGCCATCGCCGCCGCGCGCACTGAAGCGCTCCAGCGTGGCGGTGCCGCCCTGCAGGTTCAGCGCCAGCTCGCCCTCGCGCATGTCCACGCCCAGCAGCGGGTTGCGCAGCTGCAGGGCATTGCCGCGCGCCCGGCCGGTGATCTCCGGCGCACCGACCTTGCCGCCCAGCTGGACGGCGGCATTGAAGGTGCCACCCAGGCGCCAGCCGGCCGGCACCCAGGCACCCCAGGTGCCAAGATTGGCCACGTCCAGCTGCAGCACGCCCTCCAGCGGCGCATCGGCCGCCGGCCACAGGGCCTGGGGCGAGGTGCGGCTGCTGAGGGCGCCGGCCAGCACGCCGAGATTGCTGCCGGCCATGCCCTGGGCAATGTGCCAGACGCCGTCGCGGGCCTGCAGGCTCAGGCGCAGGTCGCTCAGGCCCAGGGCCTGGGTGTTGCGGCCCTCGGTGACGCTGAGGTCGCCGCCGGCGCGCCCCAGCTCCACATCGATCTCGACCTGGGGCGCGCTGCGCACCCGCGCGCGACCGCCCACCACCAGCTCGCCGCCCCAGCCGAAGTCTGGCTGCCAGCGCGCCAGCAGCGGCGCGACCTTCAGCGGCTCCAGCTCCAGCTCGGCCAGCACCTGCGGCGCCTGGCCGGCCAGGCGTGGCGCCTGGTACTGCAGCTGGCTCCAGCGCAGCATGGCGCCGGCCAGCTCCAGCCGGCCGGGCGCGAGCTCCGCCTGCTGCAGCTCGCCCGCAGTGCCCAGGCGCAGCAGCAGTTTCAGATCGCTGGCGGCCAGCCAGGCCGGCTGGCTGTTGCGCTCGGGGCGCAGCAGCAGCTGGCCGAGCTGGGCGCGCCAGTCCAGCGGGGCCTGGCCCTGCCAGGCCTGCCAGGGCGATGTCGGCAGCTGTCCGCTCAGGGCCAGCCGCAGGCTGCCCGCCAGGTTCGGGCCATCGGCGCCGGCCAGGGCCGCGGCCCAGGGCGGGCTGGGCAACAGGCCGCGGGCCTCCAGCTTGAGCTCGTGCTGCGCCCAGCTGCCGCGCAGCTGGGCCTGGACCCTGGCCAGTTGGCTGCCCTGGGCACTGAGCTGGTTCAGGTCGAGGTCCAGCAGCAGCGCGGCGTCGGCTCGGCTGTCGAGCTGCCAGTCCAGGCGGCCGCTGGCCAGGCGCACCGGTTCCAGCCCGGGCAGGCCGCGCAGCTGCAGGGCCTGCAGGTTCAGCTGGCCCTGGCTGGCCAGCCGGCCGGTTTTGAGCGGGCCGTCCAGGGCCAGCTCCAGCCGGCCCTGCAGGCTGCCTTCCAGCTGCGCCTGCGGCGCCCACAGGGCCGCCAGGGGGCTGAGCGCGGCCAGCCGGCCGGCCTTGAGCTCGAGCTGGGCGCGCGGCCTGTGGCCGCCGAGCTCCTGTGTGGCGAGCTGCAGGCGGTTCTCGCCGGCCTCCAGCTCGGCCCGCAGCGCGGGCGCCTGCTTGTCCGAGGCCCGGTAGTCCAGCTGGCCGGTCAGGCCCACGCCGGCCAGCAGGCTGGGCGCCAGCTTGAGGCTGGCCTCGCCCAGCGGCCAGGCGCCGGGGCCGGCGCGCAGCTCGGCGTGAAGCGCCGCGTCCAGGCTGTGCTGACCGAGGGCCCAGGGCGAGCGCGCCGGGCCGGTCCACAGCAGGCGGGGGTCGAAATCGTGGGTCGACCCGCTCAGCGAGACCTGCCAGCCGCCCTGGGCCGAGCCAGGCAAGACGTGACCCCGCAGCGCCAGCTGCGAGGCGCCGGACTGCAGCAGGGCCTGCTGCAGCTCGATGCGCGAGCCTTCGCTGCGGGCCTGCAGCTGCAGCTGGACCGGGCGGGTCTTGCCCTCGTTCTGCCAGTCGCCGGCCAGCCGGCCCTGCAGTTCCAGGCGGGCCGGCTGGCCCGACACCAGGGGCTGGGCCTGCAGCGTCAGGCCACCGCCCAGCTGCAGCTGCGGCAGCCGCGCATCCAGGGCGGCCGTGCGCAGCTGGCTCAGCGAGGCCTGCAGCTGCAGGCCGGTGCCGGAGGCGCTGAGCCGCCCGCCCGGGGCGGCGGCGCTGCCCAGCTGGGCCTGCAGCGAGCGGATCTGCAGGCCCGCGAGGGCCCGCAGGCCCTGCTGGGCCTGGTCCGGCCGCAGCTGCAGATCGAGCTGCAGGCTCTGCAGCGGCAGGCGCTGCTGGTCCCAGCGGCCGGCCGCGGCATTGGCGAGGCTGGCCTGCAGGCGGGCGGGCTGGTCCCAGGCCTTGGCGCCGAGGCTGAAGCGGCCGCTGAAGGCGGTCTGGGGCAGGGCGCTGTGCAGGGCGGCCAGGTCGAAGCCTTCGGCGCTGGCCTCGGCACTGGCCAGCGGCCAGGCTTCGAAGGGGCGCAGCGCGGCCTGCAGCTGCAGGCGCTGGCCGGCCGCCTCGGCCTGGGCCTGCAGCGCCGGCGCGGCCAGCGGACCGTGCAGTTCCAGCCGGGATTGCCAGCGTTCTCCGGAGCGCAGCCGGGCCTGCAGGTCCAGCTGCATCGGCCCGCTGGCCTGCTGGCGCGCCTGGCCGTTCAGGCTCAGGCGATCCCATTGCAGGCCCTGCAGCTCGATGCGGTGCTGCCGGCCCTCCTGCTCGCCCAGCCAGACGCCGGCCTGCAGATCGCGCAGCGGCGTGGCGCCCAGCGCCGGCAGCCGCAGCTCGGCCACGCGCAGGCTCGGCACGCTCAGGGCCAGCGGCAGCACCAGGTCCTGCGGTGGTGGGCTCGGCTCCTGGCTGCTGCTCCAGCCCAGCTCGACGCGGTCGGCCTGCAGGCTCTGCAGCTCGATGCGGCCCCAAAGCAGCGGCGAGCGCTCCCAGGCCAGGGTCAGGCCTTGCCAACGCAGGCCCTGCAGGTCGATGTTGAAGCTGCTGCTGCGATAGCTCAGGCGGCGCGCCGAGAAATCGCCCAGCAGCGCGCCGCTGGGCGATTCCAGCTGCAGGCCCGGCACGCGTGCCAGCAACCAGGCGCTGCCGGCCTCGGTGCGCAGGCCCCAGAACAGCGCCAGCGCGCCGGCGGCCAGCAGGCCGGGCAGGGCCAGGCTGGCGGCCAGCAGCGCGCGGCTGCGCTTGCGCGCTGCGGTGACCGGGTTCGTCGCGCGATCCCCGGACGGCTCGGCGGGCGCCGCGGTGTCCGACTTCATAAGGCGATCCCCACACTGTTCGGCATCGCCGCAGTGTCTGGCTTCATAACGCAATCCCCACACTGTTCGGCGCGGCCGCAGTGTCTGACTTCATAGTGCGATCCCCACACTGTTCGGCGCAGCAGCAGTGTCTGGCTTCATAACGCAATCCCCACACTGAAATGCAGGCGCCATTGCTGCAGCGCCTGGCCGCGCGCGATGTCGATGCGCAGCGGCCCGACCGGGCTGCGCAGGCGCAGGCCGACGCCGTAGCCCAGCACCGGCTTGAGCGCGCCCCAGCGCTCGGCGGCCTGGCCGGCGTCGATGAAGGCGGCGCCCCACAGCATCGGCAGGCGTGCGCTGATCGGGCGCGCGAACTCGGCGCTGCCGGTCAGCAGCACGCGACCGCCGACCCCCTGGCCATCGACCTCCGGCCCCAGGCTGCGGTAGGCATAGCCACGCACCGAGTCGTCGCCGCCGGCACGGAACAGCAGCTTGTCGGGCACGCCCACGCGCTCGCGCACCAGCACCTGGCCGGCCTCGAGCCGGCCGCTGAAGTGCCAGGTCGTGCCGAGCGGCCGGTAGTAGCCCAGCTTGAGGTCGACACGGCCGAAGGGGCCGTTGGGGCCGTCGGAGCTGCTGGCCTGGCCCGCGCCCAGCAGCAGGGAGATGCTGTGGCCCTGGCTGGGCAGCAGGCGGCTGTCCAGGCGGCGCCAGATGCGCTGGGTGTTGAGGGAGATGGCGCCGGCGTTGATGCTGCCGCCGGGCTGGCGCTCGTGCGAGCGCAGCAGCTCCAGATAGTCCAGGCGCTCGAAGCGCGGGGTCTCGCGCAGCCGGCCCAGGCGCGCCACCAGATTGGTGTTGACGCTGTCGCTGGAGCGATCCTCCTCCAGCGCGATCGAGCCCAGGTTGCGGTGCATGTCGCTTTGCGGATGCGAGGTCAGCTCCAGCGAGGCGGAGCGCAGGTCGCGGCCGAGGTCCAGCTTGGTCAGGCTGCGCAGCGGCAGGCCCAGGGGCTTGCGGTGCAGGTGCTCCAGGGTGACGCGCTGGCCGGTGTTGGCGTTGTAGCCCACGCCGGCGGTGGCCTGCTGCAGCGGCGCCTCGCGCAGGCGCACCAGCACCGGCGTGGCGTCGGCCTGGCTGGCCTCGGGCTGGATGTCCACGGTGGCGCCGTCGAACAGCAGGGTCTGCAGCAGGCGCTCCTGGAAGTCCAGCAGCGCCCGTTCCGTGTAGGGCTGGCCCGGCTGGAAGCCCGCCAGGCGCTGCACCGCGTCCTCGTGCTGCGCCTGCAGGCCCTCGATCTGCAGCTCGCCGAGGCGGAACAGCGGACCGCTGTCCAGCTGCAGCTCCAGCTCGGCCTCGTTGCGCTCGGCCTGCACGCGCGCATGGGTGAAGGCCCAGCGGGCCAGCGGGTAGCCGCCGGCGCGGGCCGTGGCCAGGGCCTCGGTCTTGGCGGCCGACCACTGGCTCTGGCGGAAGGCCTGCCCCTCGCCCAGGGCGAAGCCCTGCTGCAGCCGGCGGCGCAGGGCCTCGGCCAGCGCCTGAGCGTCGTCGCCCACCGGCTCCTGGATGGCCCCGGCGAAGCTGAGGTCCAGATGGGTCACGCGGGTGCGCGGACCGGGCTCGACCTTGAGGCGCACGCGCTGCAGGCCGGCCGCGTCGGTGTCGATCCGCTCGGGCTCGACCCGGGCGTTGAAATAGCCCTCGGTCTCCAGCAGGGCACGGGCCTGGGCCGGGGCGCCGGCGGCCAGGCGCTCCAGCTCGACCTGGCTGAGGCGCTCGTTCTCGCCGACGCGCTGGAAGCGCGCCAGGTCCAGATGCTCCAGCAGCAGGCTGCGCAACTCGCCGGGCGCCTCGATCTCCAGCTCGTAGGCGATGCGCTGCGCGGCGGCGGGCTGCGCGGCCGCGGGCTTGTCGCCGCCCTGCAGCAGCGTGCCCAGGTTGGCGAGGCTGGCGCAGGCCGACAGCAGCAGGCTGGTCAGGACAAGGCCCAGGCGTGCCGCCAGCCGCCTCATTTGCTGAGCATGCGCATCGCGCCTTCCAGCCCCGCCAGCGAGAGCGGGAACATGCGCTGATGCATCAGTTGCTGGATCAGGGCGATGCTCTGCCGGTACTGCCAGACGCCTTGCGGCTCCGGGTTGATCCAGGCGTATTTGGGGAAGGCATGGGTGAGGCGCTGCAGCCATTCGGCGCCGGGCTCCTCGTTGTTGTACTCGACGCTGCCGCCGGCCTGCAGGATCTCGTAGGGGCTCATCGTCGCATCGCCGACGAAGATCAGCTTGTAGTCCTTGTTGTACTTGCGGATCACGTCCCAGGTCGGGAACTTCTCGGCGAAGCGGCGGCGGTTGTTCTTCCAGACGAAGTCGTAGACGCAGTTGTGGAAGTAATAGAACTCCAGGTGCTTGAACTCGCTCTTGACCGCGGAGAACAGCTCCTCGACGCGGTGGATGTGCTCGTCCATCGTGCCGCCGACGTCCATCAGCAGCAGCACCTTGACCTTGTTGTGGCGCTCCGGCTGCATGCGGATGTCCAGCATGCCGGCATTGGCCGCGGTCTTGTGGATGGTGTCGTCCAGGTCCAGCTCGAGCTCGGAGCCCTCGCGGGCGAAGCGGCGCAGGCGGCGCAGCGCCACCTTGATGTTGCGGGTGCCCAGCTCGAGGCTGTCGTCGTAGTCCTTGTAGGCGCGCTGGTCCCAGACCTTGACCGCGCTCTTGTTGCCGCCCTTGCCGCCGATGCGCACGCCCTGCGGGTTGTAGCCGCTGTTGCCGAAGGGGCTGGTGCCGCCGGTGCCGATCCAGCGGTTGCCGCCCTCGTGGCGTTCCTTCTGCTCCTCCAGGCGTTCCTTCAGCGTGCGCATCAGCTCGTCCCAGCCCATCTTCTCGATGGCGGCCTTCTGCTCGGGCGTCAGCTCCAGCTCGAGATGCTGGCGCAGCCATTCCAGCGGCAGCTCCTTGGCCAGGTCGGCGGTCAGCAGCTCGACGCCCTTGAAATAGGCGGCGAAGGCGCGGTCGAACTTGTCGAAGTTGGCCTCGTCCTTGACCAGGGTGGTGCGGGCCAGGAAGTAGAAGTCATCCACCGAGGGCCCGATCACGCCCAGCTTCAAAGCCTCCAGCAGGGTCAGGTACTCCTTGACCGAGACCGGCAGCTTGGCCGCGCGCAGGGTGTAGAAGAACTTGATCAGCATGGTGTGGTGCGAGGGGCCGGAGCGACCGATCGATTATCCATATCCTCGGGCGCTGCGCCGGGCCGGCACCCGGCGCAGCGCGGCGCGGCCATAATCCCCCCCTTTCAGGGGTAGAGCGTGCGTTTTGCGCGCATTCGGGGGCGCGTGTTTCCCGCCATCAAAAGCGAGCGTCAGCGGTGGGATACTCCGGCCCGGCACGGAGGCGGCCGCCATGCAGGGCCGCTTGTCAGCTTCCTATGAGACAGAACATGAATCATCCACAAGAACAAATTCTGAGTCCGCTGCGCCGCCGCCTGCTGGTCGCGGCGGCGGGCAGCCTGTGCGCGCCGCTGGCCCTGGCCCAGACGGCCGCCGCGCCGACCCGGCCCGAGGGGCAGGGCGGGCTGGGTGGGCAGGTTCTGGAGCCGATCGCGCTGGCCATCCTGCACCATGGACGCAGCGGCGGCGCCTGGTCGAGCCGGCGCCTGCTGCGCAGCTATCTGCGCGCCGCCGGTCCGACGGGCATGCCCAGCCTGCAGGCGCAGATCCCGGCGCGCCTGGCGCCCTGGGTGCCGCAGGCCGTGGCGATCAACGCCGCCTGGCTGGAGCTGCTGCGTGCCGGCAACGAATTCGAGCGCGGCCGCCAGCTGAACAAGCTGGCCGCGCTGCTGGACGGCTATGCGGCCCAGGTGCTGGCGGCCGACCGCTACCTGCTGCCGCTGACCGGTCAGGGCGTGCTGTCCTATGACTACCTGGACCAGGAGCTGCTCAACGACGCCGGCCTGGCCGACCCGCGCGCCGGCTTCGGCGTGCTGCGCTTCAACACGCTGGAAGCCGGCAAGGG
>Ga0255338_1002758_pt1 | contig 23780 bp, 26 predicted proteins | sample MeOH1_35cm_T4_19_FD_203715 | JGI IMG/M metagenome (GOLD analysis project Ga0255338, IMG submission 203715) | Sandy soil microbial communities from University of British Columbia, Vancouver, Canada - MeOH1_35cm_T4_195 | ecosystem: Engineered > Artificial ecosystem > Sand microcosm > Unclassified ...
GGCCTTGTCCACGTCGGCGGCGGAGCCCATGGCGATCTTGCCGCAGACTTCCTCGGTGGCGGGGTTCTCGACGTCCAGCGTCTTGAGGCCCTCGGCGGGGTCGACCCACGCCCCATCGATGTAGAACTTGAGGTACTCGCGCATAGACGTCCTCCTGGAGACCTTATGTCGTTGCGGGCTTAAGGCTTGCAGGCCCCGCCCTTCAAACAATCATTTTAGTGATCGGCGTTCAGGTGGGAAGCCCCTTCCTCCCCCGAACCGAAGAGTTCGGGGGAGGGGGACCACGAAGTGGTGGAGGGGGCGCAAAGCCCCAGTCGCCTTGCTTGAGGCCTTACGCCCCCTCCGTCTCGTCGCGTGCCGCGCCGATCCACCTCCCCCGTCGTCTTCGCGACGGGGGAGGAGGGCCTTGCCCGGAAGGATGCGCCTCGCTAAAGCCCAACCCATCAGAGTTCCGGAGGCCCCATGAGCGGCATCTATATGATCCTCGTCTTCCTGGCGGTCATGGCGGCGCTGAACCGCTTCGAGTTCGGCCGCTTCGACTGACGGGACACCCCTGATGGCCGGCCGCGGCGCAGCACTGGTGACGGGCGGCGCACGGCGGATCGGGCGCGTGCTGGCCGCCGCCGCGGCGCAGGCCGGCTATGACGTGGCCATCCACGTCCGGGCCGAAGGCGATGACCATGCCGAGGCCGCGGCGGGCGAGGTGCGCGGCCACGGCCGCAAGGCCACCATCCTGACCAGCGACCTGCGCAAGGAAAGCGCCACCGTGGCCCTGGTGGGCCAAGCCGAGGCCGAGCTGGGGCCCGTCACCCTGCTGGTCAACTGCGCGTCCGTCTTCGAGCAGGACGCCTTCTCCGACATGAACCGCGCCTCGTGGGACCTCCACATGGAGACCAACCTGCGCGCGCCGCTGGTGCTGGCCCAGGTGTTCGCGCGCCGCCTGCCGGCGGACCGCGAAGGGCTGATCGTGAACATCCTGGATCAGCGGGTCCTGCGGCCGGGACCGGAGTTCTTCTCCTACACCCTCTCCAAGGCCGCGCTCTGGGACGCCACGCGGATGCTGGCCCAGGACCTGGCGCCGCGGATCCGGGTGAACGGCATCGGCCCGGGGCCCACCCTGCCGTCGATCCACCAGGACGCCGCCGCCTTCCAGGCCGAGGCCGACGCCACCCTGCTCCGCCGCGCGGTGCATCCGGACGAGATCGGCGCGGCCCTGCGCTATCTGATCGACGCCCGCTCGGTCACCGCCCAGATGATCGCCGCGGATTCCGGGCAGCACCTGTCGTGACGGAGACCGCCCTCATCAGCTCGAAAGTGTTCGTCACCGGCGTGCAGGTGCAGGCCGAGATCGGCGTCTACCGCCACGAAATCGGCCGCGTACAGCCGCTGATCGTCGACGTGGAGCTGGACATCCCCACCGACGCCTCGGACCGGCTGGCCGACACCTTCAACTACGAGGCCATCCTGAAGGCCGCCCAGGACCTGGCCGCCCAGGGCCATGTGGACCTGGTCGAGACCTTCGCCCACCGGCTGGCGGAGCGGTGCCTAGCCGACCCGCGGGTGACCCGGGCGCGGGTGCGGATCGAGAAGCCCCTGGCGCTCGCGCCGCACGCGGTGGCGGCGGGGGTGGAGATCGTCCTCGGCCGCGGGTGAGCAATTTGTAACAACGCGACGGCTTTTCGTGACGTCGTTCCGGGTCCATCTCTTACGGGCAGGCCCGCTTCTGGGCCCGGGGACCGATAGAGACGATGACCGAAGACGTGGGCTACGCCGCGAGAGAAGACACGACCATGGCGACGGTCTGCTACGGGCTGTACCTGGCGGCGTTCTTTACCGGCATCACAGCGATCGTTGGCGTCGTCATCGCCTACGCCCAGCAGAACACGGCGGGGCCGGTGATGCGCTCCCACTACACCTTCCTGATCCGCACCTTCTGGATCGGCCTGGCGCTGATGGTGGCGACCTGCATCGTGGCGGGCATCGGCGCGGTTCTGTCGGTGATCCTGATCGGGATCCCGATCCTGTTCCTGGCCGGACTGATGGCCACGGTGGCGAGCATCTGGTTCGCCGTCCGCTGCATCATCGGCCTGGTGAACTGCGCCCGCGGCGACGCCTACCCGCGGCCCTACGCGGTGCTGGCTTAGGCCGCCACCAGCTCGCGGCGCACCAGCTTGGCGTAGTCGTCCATCAGGCTGAGCGAGATATTGCCCGGGGTGAAGCTGTACTCGCCGATCTGCGAGACCGGCGTCACCTCGGCGGCGGTGCCGACCACGAAGCATTCGGTGAAGCCCGCCAGCTCCTCCGGCTTGATGTGGCGCTCGATGACCTCGAAGCCCTTTTCCTTGGCCAGCTTGATCACCGTGCGGCGGGTGATGCCGTTCAGGAAGCAGTCGGGGGTCGGGGTGTGGATCGCGCCATCATGCACGAAGAAGACGTTGGAGCCGGTGCTCTCGGCGACGTAGCCGCGGTAGTCGAGCATCATGGCGTCGGTGAAACCGTCCTTCTCCGCGGCGTGCTTGGAGATGGTGCAGATCATGTAGAGGCCGGTGGCCTTGGCGTGGACGGGCTCGGTCTCGGGGCTGGGACGCTTGTACTTGGCCCAGCACATGCGGATGCCCTTGGCCTTCTCGTCCGGCGAGAAATAGCTGGGCCACTCCCAGACGGCGACGGCCACGTGGATCTTCGTGTTCTGGGCCGAGACCCCGATCATCTCCGAACCACGCCACGCGATGGGGCGGACATAGGCGTCGGTGAGGCCGTTCCGGGCGCAGGTGTCCTTGCAGGCCTGGTCGATCTGGGCCACCGTGAACGGGATTTCGAAGTCCAGAATCCTCGCGGACTCGAACAGCCGCTCCGTATGCGCCGTCAGCTCGAAGATCTCGCCCCCGTACATCCGCTCGCCCTCGAACACGGCCGACGCGTAATGCAGGCCGTGGGTGAGCACGTGCACCTTCGCGTCGCGCCACTGCACGAACTCGCCGTCCATCCAGATCCAGCCGTCGCGGTCGTCGAAGGGAACAAGGGCCATGGGAAGAAATCGTCCTTTTCAGTGCGCCCCTTGAACCGCCCAGACCGGCCCGCGTCAAACAAATTGGGCCGTGACGCATGAACGCTCCCGCCGATCCGCGCCTGATCCTGCGCGAGGACGAGCTGGACGCAGGCCTGGAGCTGATGCTGCTGGCCGAGGCTTCGCTGTGGGCCGCCGTGGACCAAGGGCTGGAGGCCGAGGCCCTGGGCCTGGGCCGCTCGCACTGGCGCGCGGCCTTCCTGCTGCGGCGGAGGCCCGGCATCGGGGTGCAGGAGCTGGCCCACCTGACCAGCCTCTCGAAGCAGGCGGCCAGCCGGATTCTCGTCGACCTGACCGGCAAGGGCCTGGCCGAGAAACAGGCCGGCGACGTGGACGGCCGGCGGCGCAGCGCCGTGCTTACGGCCAGAGGCGAAGCCTTCGAGGCCGCCATCAGCGAGCGGCTGCGCAGCCAGCTCACGCGGGCCTATCGCACCGGGGGGCTGGACGGCGTGGCCGGCGCGCGCGCCATACTGTCGGCCATGGCCGGCGGCAGGATGCGGACGCCGGGAACCGGGGGAGGACGCCCATGAGCTTCTCGGACCCGCCGCCCCGGGCCCGCCACCTGCTGGTGGTCGATGACGACGACCGTATCCGCGACCTCCTGAAGGAGTACCTGACCCGCGCGGGCTTCCGGGTGACCGCGGCGGCGGGCGGGGCCCCGGCGCGCCGGCTGCTGGCCACGTTGGACTTCGACCTGGCGGTCTTCGATGTGATGATGCCGGGCGAGGACGGCTTTTCCCTCACCCGCTGGCTGCGGGAGCAGCGGGGCACGCCGGGGCGCACGCCCGTGCTCATGCTCACCGCCAAGACGGAGTCGGGCGATCGGATCGAGGGCCTAAAGACCGGCGCCGACGACTACCTGGGCAAGCCGTTCGAGCCCGAGGAGCTGCTGCTGCGCATCGAGGCGATCCTGCGCCGCGCCAGTGACCGGCAGCCGGCCGGCGGGGCGCTGTCGCTGGGCCGCTGCGTCTTCGACGCGGACCGGGGCGAGCTGACCTGCGCGGGCGAGGCGGTGCGGCTGACCGAGGCCGAGGTCGCGCTGCTGCGCCAGCTGGCGCGCACGCCGCACGAGCCGGTGGACCGCCTGGAGCTGGCCCACGGCTCGGTGGATCCGTCGGGCCGCGCCGTGGACGTGCAGGTCACCCGCCTGCGCCGCAAGATCGAGGACGACCCCAAGGCCCCGCGCTACCTCCAGACCGTGCGCGGCGTGGGATACCGGCTGGCGCCGGACTGATGGGATCGTTCGCCCAAGTTCCTCCCGCTCCTCCACCGTCCCGAAGAGGACGGGGGAGGTGGCTCGACACGCAGCGGCGAGACGGAGGGGGCGTGAGGCGACCGCCTCAGCGGATGAGGCTTTGCGCCCCCTCCACCATGCTTCGCATGGTCCCCCTCCCCCGCGCTCTGCGGCGCGGGGGAGGAGCGGGAGGATGAAACTCCCCTCCTCCTTCCGGGTGCTGATGCGCTGGCTGAAGCGGCGGTTGCCGGGGACGCTGTTCGGGCGGTCGCTGCTGATCATCGTGCTGCCGGTGGCGCTGATGCAGATCGCGGTGACCTACGTCTTCTTCGACGCTCACTGGCAGACCGTGACCGCGCGGCTGTCGGAGGGCCTGGCCGGCGACATCGCCTGGGCCGTGGAGAGCTACAAGGAAGACCCGACGCCCCAGAGCTTCGCCAAGCTTTCGGAGCGGGCGGAGGAATCCATGGGCCTCTCCATCGCGCTGCAGCCCGGCCGCCAGCTGCCCTTGCGGCGGCGCGATCCGCCAGTGCTGCTGGAAGCGTTCTTCGCCCCCATCGACCGCTCGCTGGACCGGGCGCTGGGCGAGCGGCTGGACGCCCCCTTCTGGTTCGACACCACCCGCTACCCCGCCTATGTGGACATCCGCGTCGGCGTGAAGGGCGGGGTGATGCGGGTGCTGGCGCCGCGCGACCGCGCCTTCGCCACCCAGGGCCATATCTTCGTCTTGTGGATGACGGTGGCGACGGTGCTGCTGACCGCCGTCGCCCTGCTGTTCATCCGCAACCAGGTGCGCGCCATCGAACGGTTGGCCAACGCCGCCGAGGCGTTCGGGCGCGGCGCCGACGTGCCGGCGTTCAAGCCGCACGGGGCCAAGGAGGTGCGAGCCGCGGCCAGGGCCTTCCTGCACATGCGAGGCCGCATCCAGCGCCACATCGAGCAGCGCACGGCGCTGCTGGCCTCGGTCAGCCACGACCTGCGCACGCCGCTCACCCGCCTGAAGCTGGCGCTGGCGCTGGCCGAGCCCAACAAGCGCACCGCCGACATGAAGCGCGACCTCTCCGAGATGGAGCACATGATCGACGAGTACCTCGCCTTCGCCCGCGGCGAGGGCGGGGAGGCGACCGAGGCCGTGAAGCTGCGCCCGCTGATCGAGGCGGTCAGCGAAGGCGCGCGGCGGCTGGGCGCCCAGGTGACCGTGGCCGCCGATCCGGAACTGACCGCCATCGCCCGACCCAATGCGCTCAAGCGCGCCCTGGCCAACCTGGTGATGAACGCCGCCTCGCACGGCGAGCACGTCGAGGTGGCCGCCCGCCGCGGTCCCCATGGCCTCGAGATCGTGATCGACGACGACGGCCCGGGCATCCCGGTCGAGCAGCACGAGGAGGCGTTCAAGGCCTTCGCGCGCCTGGACGAGAGCCGCAACCAGAACACCAAGGGCGTCGGCCTGGGGCTGGCGATCGCCCGCGACGTGGCGCGGGGGCATGGCGGTGACATCGTGCTGGACCGCTCGCCGCTCGGGGGCCTGCGCGCCGTGGTGAGGTTGCCGGGATAGCGGCGTTCATCCAGGGTTCACCGGCCACGGCCGAGCTTCCGGTCAGATCGATTCAGGGACGTCACATGCGCGCTATCCTCCTCGCCGCCGGCCTGGCCCTGGCCGCCGCGCCCGCCTTCGCCGCCGACCCGGTGGAGGGCGAATGGTTCACCGTGGGCGCCACCGCCAAGGTCCGCATCGGCCCCTGCCCCGGCAAGGCGGACCGCATGTGCGGCGTCATCGCCTGGCTGAAGAATCCGGCGGACGCCAAGGCCACCGACAGCAAGAACCCCGACGCCAGGCTGAAGTCCCGCACGCTGCTGGGCCTGCCGATGATCCGGGACTTCAAACAGGCGGCGCCCGGCCGCTGGACCGGCGGCAAGATCTACGACCCGGGCAGCGGCAAGACCTACGACAGCAAGATCGGAGTGAGCCCCGACGGCACGCTCAAGGTCGAGGGCTGCGTCCTGGTGGTCTGCCAGGCGCAGACCTGGCGGCGGGGATAGGTCACCCCCACCCACGGTTGAAGACGTATCCCCTTACGGTTGACTTACGACCGAACGGATCGCCATGCTCCGGTTCGAGATGCGTACAGTAGCCCTCTCAATCGGCCTGGCCCTCATCACCGCGGTCCCCGCTTTCGCGGCGGACCCGGTGCAGGGCGACTGGGTAAGTCCCAACGGCGGCGCCAGGATCCGCATCGGCCCCTGTGCGGCCAAGCCACAGGAGATGTGCGGCGTCGTCGTCGCGATCCGGGATCCCGCCGCCGCCAGGGCCAGGGACGTCAACAATGTCGACCCGGCGCTGAAGGGCAGGCCGGTGCTGGGGATGCCGGTGTTGTACGGCTTCAAGCGTGACAAGCCCGGCCGCTGGACCGGAGGCAAGGTCTACGCCGCCAAGAAGGGCACGACCTTCGACGGCGTCCTCACCCATCGGCCCGACGGCACGCTGAAAGTCGAAGCCTGCGTGCTGCCGATGGTCTGCAGCGTTCAGACCTGGACCCGAAACTAGGCGCCCAGTTCCTTCGAGCGCCGGACGGCGGCGGCCACGGCCTCGTGCATCAGGTCCGGCAACGCGCCTTCGGCCAGCAGGACGTCCAGCGCCGCCTGGGTGGTGCCGCCGGGCGAGGTGACCTGGCGGCGCAGTTCGGCGGGGTCCTCGCCACTGTGGGCCAGGAGGGCCGCCGCGCCGGTGAGGGTCGAGCGGGCCAGACGCTGGGCGTCTCGGGGCGACAAGCCGGCCGCGGCGCCGGCGGCCTCCAGCGCTTCGATGAAGGCGTAGAGATAGGCGGGCGACGAGCCGGAGACGGCGGTCGCGGCGTGCATCAGGCTCTCATCGGTCAGGGCGACGACCGTCCCCAGCGGCTCGAACAGCGCATGGGCGCGAGCCAGGGCCGCGGGATCGTCGGCGTACAGGCTGGCCGTGCCCCGACCGATGGCCGCCGCGGTGGTGGGCATGACGCGCGCCACGCAGCGGCCGCCGAACGCCTTTGAGATCTCGGTCGCCTTCACGCCGGCCGCGATCGACACAATCACCGCGCCGGATCCCAGCCAGGCCGCCGTCTCGGCCGCCGCCTCGCGCCAGAGCTGCGGCTTGACGGCCAGGACCACCGTCCGGGCCTGGGCCAGATCGGCGTCCGGCGGATTGAGCAGGGCCCCAGCCTGTTCCGCGGCCAGCGCGGCCGGGCCGGGGTGGGGATCGCGGATCATCAGCTCGCGGCCTTCGAAGGCGCCCGCGGCGAGCCACCCTTCGATCATGGCCCCGCCCATGCGTCCGGCGCCCAGCATCAGGATCGGCGTGATCATGCCGGCAGGCTTAGCCGAGGCCGTCCGCGCACAAAACCCCGAACGGCGATCCGCCGACTTCGATTGACGTCACGCGCCTGCCGCGCTTGCCTCGCCACCTGTTCTTTTTCGGGGGTTTTCGAGGATGACGTCGCGCGCGCTGCTGTTCGGAACGGCCTTGGCCCTGGCGCTGGGGTCGGCGGCCCTCGCCCAGCCGGCGAAACGCGAGGTGGGGAACATCGTCTACGACGGCGCGCCCGCCACGCCCGCCGCCCTGCAGGCGGCCATCGCGCCCTACTACAACGCCCGCTCGGCGGTGTTCGAGGACTGGCTGCCGGACGGCTCGATGCTGATCGCCACCCGGTTCGGCGAGACCAACCAGATCCACCGGGTGCTGAAGCCCGGCGCGGCGCGGACCCAGCTCACCTTCTTCAATGAGCCGATCAACATCGCGAAGGTGCGGCCCGGGACGTCGACCTACCTCTATCCGCGCGACGTCGGCGGGGCGGAGTACTACCAGGCCTACCTGCGCGACCTCAGCGGCCACGAAACCCAGGTCACCGCCCCCAACACCCGCAACCAGGCCTTCGTCTTCAACAAGGACGGCAAGACTGTCGCCTGGAGCCAGGTCACCCCCGGCGACCCGAACTACGACATCGTGGTGGCCGATCCCTCGAATCCCGCCAGCCGCCGCACGGTGCTGGAGGGTACGGGCGCGATGGCGCCGCTCGACATCAGCGCCGACGGCAAGACCATCCTGGCCACGCGCGGCTTTTCGAACACCCACAGCGAGCTCTACGTCCTGGACGTCGCCAGCGGGAAGCTGACCCCGATCGGTCCGAAACGGAAGATCGGCTACCAGGGCGGGGCCTTCATCGGTGGCGGCGCGGGCGTGCTGACTTTGTCCGACGACGGCTCGGAGCACACGCGGCCCGTCGTCATCGACGTCAAATCCGGCGCGGTCCGCGAGCTGGAGCCCGGCGCCAAGTGGGGCTCCGAGAACTTCGACCTCAGCCCCGACGGCCGGACCGTGGCGCTGTGGGTGAACGAGGAAGGCTATTCCACCCTGGTCCTGCGCGACGTGGCGACCGGCAAGGTCCTGCCCGGCCCGAAGCTGCCGCAGGGCGTGCTGACCGCCGCCAAGTTCTCGCCGGACGGATCGAAGATCGGCCTCAGCCTGTCGACCTCGACCAGCTCGGGCGATGTGTGGAGCTACGACCTGAAGGACGGCCAGCTCACCCGCTGGACGCAGAGCGAGCTGGGCGGCCTGGACCCTGCGAAGCTCGCGGAGCCGACGCTGTTCCGTTACCCCACCTTCGACGGCAAGCAGATCCCGGCCTTCATCTACAAGCCCAAGGCCGCGGCGAACGGCGGCAAGCTGCCGGTGGTGATCCAGATCCACGGCGGGCCGGAGAGCCAGGAGCAGCCCAACTTCAACCCGCGCCGGCAATCCTGGGTCAACGAGCTGGGCGCGGCGGTGATCATCCCGAACGTCCGCGGCTCGTCCGGCTACGGCAAGACCTACCTGGGCCTCGACAACGCCGAGAAGCGCGAGGACTCGGTGAAGGACATCGGCGCCCTGCTGGACTGGGTGGCCAAACAGCCGGACCTGGACGCCTCGAAGGTCGCGGTCGTGGGCCAGTCCTACGGCGGCTACATGGTCCTGGCCGTGGCCGGGCACTACAACGACCGGGTCGCCGGGATCATCGATCTGTACGGGATCTCGGACTGGGTGACGTTCCTGCAGAACACCGAGGGCTATCGGCGCGACAACCGCCGGGCCGAGTATGGCGACGAGCGCGACCCGAAGATGAGGGCGGTGTTCGACAAGATCGCGCCCATCAAGATGAGCGACCGGATGAAGAAGCCGATGATGGTCTTCCAGGGCGCCAATGACCCCCGCGTGCCTCGCACCGAGTCCGAGCAGATGGTCGCCAAGCTCCGGGCCCAGGGCACCGAGGTCTGGTACGTCCTGGCCAAGGACGAGGGCCACGGCATCTTCAAGAAGGCCAACCAGGAGGCGGTGCGCGCCACCGAGCTGGTGTTCCTGAAGAAGGTGCTGGGCGTCGAGTAGCGCCCGGCCCGGACCTTAAGCGGCCCGGCGCCTGGCGCGCGCCGCGACCGGCGCCGTGGTCTCGCCCACCTGGAAGCGGCCGACCAGCTGGGTGAGCTTCTCGACCTCGCTGGCCAGGGACTGGGTGGCCGCCGTGGCCTCCTCGACCATGGCGGCGTTCTGCTGGGTGACGCCGTCCAGGCCGTTCACGGCGCCGTTCACCTCCTGCAGGCTGGACGCCTGGTCGGCGGCCGCGGTGGCGATCTCGCCGATCAGGCCATTGATCTCAGCCACCTGGGTGGCGATGCCGCTCAGGGCCTCGCCGGTGCGGCCCACCAGGCCCACGCCGCGCTCCACCTGGTCGGCGGAGGTGGAGATCAGGGCCTTGATCTCCTTGGCGGCCTCGGCGGACCTTTGCGCCAGCGCCCGAACCTCGGACGCCACCACGGCGAAGCCTCGGCCCGCGTCGCCGGCCCGGGCGGCCTCGACGCCGGCGTTGAGGGCCAGCAGGTTGGTCTGGAACGCGATCTCGTCGATCACCCCGATGATCTGGCTGATCTGCTGCGACGAGGCCTCGATGCTGGTCATGGCGTCGACGGCGGCCTGCACGACCTCGCCGGAGTGCTCCGCCCGTTCCCGGGCCTTGCCGACCAGGTCGCGCGACTGGGTCGCCCCCTCGGCGGTGCGGCGCACGGTGACGGTGATCTCGTCCAGCGCCGCGGCGGTCTCCTCCAGGGTGGCGGCCTGCTGCTCGGTGCGCCGCGACAGGTCGTGGGATGCGCCCGAGATCTCGCCGATGCTGGAGCGGACCCGGTGGTTGACCTCGACGATCGACCGCAGCGTCGACTGCAGCTGGTCGGCGGCGGCGTTGAAGTCGCGCTTGAGCTGGGCGTAGTGATCGGGGAAGTCGGCCCCGATCCGGTGGGTCACGTCCCCTTCGGCCAAACGGCCCAGGGCCTGGGCGAGTTCGCCGACCACCACGCCGGCCTGGGCCTCGGCGGCGCGCTGGACCCTCTGCCGCTCCTCGGCGGCCTTCGCCTCGCCGGCCCGGGCCGACTGGGCGTCGCCGGTGGCGGTCTCCGCACGCTCGCGCGCCTCGTGGGCGGTCTCGAGCACCTTGGCGGAGCGCGTGAACATGGAACTGATGTTGGCCCCGGCCCAGATCAGCACGCCCGCCTCGAACAGCAGGATGACGGCGTGGACCAGGACCCGGCCGATCTGGCCGCCGCCGGGGAAGACGGCCGCGGGCAGCGCGTACGACACCAGGAGGTGATGGGTGGCGACAACCGCGGTCGCCGCGGCGATCACACGCCAGTCGCAGTAGACGATCAGCACCGCCAGCGCCGCGAAATAGGCCATGTGCATGTCGATCTGCCAGGGATGGCCGGCCAGCGCGGCCACCAGCAGGGAGATCGACGCCATCAGCGACACCGCGGTGACGAGGCGCGTGGCCAGGCCGCCGCCGGTGATGCGCCACACGATCGTGGCCGCCGTCGCGATCCCCACGGCCGCGATGCCGAGCGCCAGCCAGGCGCCGCCGCTCAGGGCGGCGGCCACGCCGACGACGGGCGCCAGCAGCCAGACGCCGCACACGACCAGGCGGTCGGCGAAGCTGCGTTGTTGGTCGATGGTCTCGAACACGATCCGGTCCTCAGCTTCCGCAGAACAGCGCGCCCGAAGGCGCCACGGCAAAGAGCGCGCCCGCGTCGCGCAGGCGTTCCGACACACGACCGGTGGGGTCATGCACCACGATGATGAAGGGGACGCCGCCCAGTTGGCGGATCGCGCCGGCGGCGCCGGCGGCGGCCATGACCTCGCCCGGCGTCCACCAGGGCGGGAACACGCCGGCGGCCTCGCGGCTGTCCACGGGCGGTGAGCCCGCCACCACGAGCACGCCGGCCGTGGCGACCGCGATCAGGCCGGACACGGCGGAGCCGAGAACCATGTGAGCTGAACTCGCCATGTGGCGAGCGGTCGGCCATCGCGTCTTAAGGCAGAGCTAACGCACCACCCCAGGATGCCGTGGAGGCCCAGATTGCGCCAACGTGCCGCAGAACAGGGTACGCCAGGTTGAGCGGCGGCGGGGCGGCTACGCTTCGCCGACCGTCTCGAACATGCAGGCCGCGATGGCTTCCTGCGGGGTCTTCGCGCCGCGCAGGAGGAAGTCGAAGGCGGGGAAGAACCGGTCGGCGGCTTCCACGGCCACGTCGATCATCGCCGCGGCCTGGGCCAGGCTGGGCTGCTCGTTCGACATCAGCGCCATGCCGTGCCGGAAGATGATCTCGCCCTCGTCCCACAGCTCGAAGTGGCCCAGCCAGACGCGGGGGTTGATCGTGGCGATCAGCTCCTGCGCCGTGTTGCGCTGCGCCTTGGGCACCGCGAGGTCCATCGACAGGCAGAGCTGGAGGGTGTCGCCCTCCGGCCGCCAGGCGAACCAGAGCTCGTAGTCCTTCCAGTCGCCGGCGAGGGTGAAGGCGAGATCGCCCTCCTCCGTCCGGTCGAACGGAAGGTTTTCCGCTGTGAGAACATGCTCGACGACGTCGAGGGGATCGTTCGTCAGGACAACGCTGTCGTCCGTCTGGGAGGTGTCCATTACGACCCCTTATGACTCGGACGGAGGGCGGAACGCCGCCCCCGAATCGTCCGCATCAATGAACCTAAACCGTTTCTTGACGGCGGTGTCAGCGAGTTCTTGTCACGCGCGAGCAGCTTTCGCGTGGCGTGCACTGTTCTCATGCCGATTTTGAGGACTTGCGGGCCGGTTTGGCGGCCTTCAATGCCTCGATTTCCTGTCTCAGCGCGGCGACCTCGGCCTTGAGCGCGTCGTAGTCTTCGCGTCGCACGAGGTCCATCTCCGCGACCAACCGGTCGGTCTGGCTGCGGAAGGCGGCCTTGGCTTCTTCGCCGGCGGCCTGGGCCAGGCCCAGGGCGGCGGTGCTGAGCTTGGCGATCTCGTCGAGAAGTGGGTTTTGCGTCTGCATTCTTGTCTTCTTTGGCCAAAATCGGCCCGTCCTGGCTGTCTATATGGCCCTGCGGGGGATGAAAGCGAATGGCTTCTCCTCTAAGTCGCTATTGGAACGCAGGAGTCGCCTAAGAAGTGCCTTTTCCCGAAATCGATCCCAACCTCGTGGAACTCGGCCCGTTCGCCATCCGCTGGTACGCGCTGGCCTATGTGGCGGGCATCCTGCTGGGGTGGCGGTATGCCACAGGCCTCCTGCGCAACACCGCGCTCTGGACGCACCGCCCGGCGCCCTTCACGCCCGAGCAGATGGACGACCTGATCCTGTGGATCGCCATCGGGGTGATCGGCGGGGGCCGGCTGGGCCACGTGCTGTTCTACACGCCCGAGATGCTCGCCACCGATCCGCTCAGCGCCTTCAAGGTCTGGGAAGGCGGGATGAGCTTCCACGGTGGGGTGATCGGCGTGACCATCGCCATGATCGGCTTCGCCTGGCGCAACAAGCTGGACCTGCTCAGGATCGCCGACGTGGTGGCCCCGGCCTATCCGATCGGCCACTTCCTCGGCCGGTGCGCCAACTTCATCAACGGCGAGCTCTGGGGCCGGCCCACCGACGGGCCGCTGGGCATGGTGTTCTGCAACGACCAGATCCGCGAGACCTACGGCTATTGCCCGGCCGGCGAGGTCCCCCGGCATCCGAGCCAGCTCTATGAGGCGGCCTTCGAGGGCCTGATCCTGTTCCTGATCCTGCGGTGGGCCACGCACAGCATGAAGCTGGGCAACCGGCGCGGCGTGATCACCGGTATCTTCGTGGCGTTCTACGGCGTCTTCCGCATCGCCATCGAGACGGTGCGCGAGCCGGACCAGGGCATGCCCGACTTCCCGTTCGGCCTCACCATGGGAATGATCCTGTCGATCCCGATGGTGCTGGGCGGCCTGTACCTGATCTGGCGCGGGATGCGCGAACCGCTGCCGCCGGCGCTGCCGGCCGCCAGCGCGCAGCCCGCGGGCCGGCCGGCCAATGAGCCTGCGTGACCGGCGGCCTTAGAGACAGGCTGGCGGCGCAGATCGCCCAGACCGGGCCCCTGACCGTCGCCCAGTACATGACCGCCTGCCTGCACGACCCGCGGGACGGCTACTACGCCACCCGGCCGGCCCTGGGCGAGGACGGCGACTTCATCACCGCGCCCCTGGTCAGCCAGATGTTCGGCGAGCTGATCGGGGTCTGGGCGATCTCGGCCTGGCAGGCGATGGGCGCGCCTGAGCGCTTCACCCTGGTGGAGATGGGCCCGGGCGACGGCACGCTGATGAGCGACCTGCTGCGCGCCGGGCGACTGGCGCCGGCGTTCCTCGAGGCCGCCGACGTCTGGCTGGTGGAGACGTCCGAGCCGCTGGCGGCGTTGCAGGCGCAGAAGCTGGGCGAGGCGGCGCGCTGGGCCCGGTCGCTGGACGAGGTCCCGGGCGGCGAGCCGATGATCCTGGTGGCCAACGAGCTGCTGGACTGCCTGCCCGCCCGCCAGTTCGTCCGCACGGCCACCGGCTGGGCGGAACAGGTCATCGGCCTGGGCGAGGACGGCGCGTTGCGGTTCGGCCTCGTGCCGGCGGCCGTCCCCCTGCCCGACGCGCGCGAGGGCGTGATCTTTGAGATTTCCGCCCCGCAGGAGGCGCTGGGCGCGGCCCTGGGCGAGCGGCTGGTGCGCGACGGCGGGGCGGCGCTGCTCATCGATTACGGCCGGGACCGCCCGGGCTTCGGCGACACCCTGCAGGCGCTGGTGCGTCACGAGCGGACGGACCCGCTGGCTTGTCCGGGCGAAGCCGACCTGACGGTGCACGCGGATTTCCCTGCGGTGCGGGCGGCGGCCGAGCGCATGGGCGCGGGTTCGGCGATCTTGACCCAGGCGGCCTTCCTGGCGCGGCTGGGGATCGGGGAGCGGGCCGAGGCGCTGATGCGGGCGCGTCCCGACCGGTCCGAGGTGATCGGTCGCCAGCTCAACCGGCTGGTGGGCGGCGACCAGATGGGCGATCTGTTCAAGGCCTGCTGCCTCCATTCCCCCGGCTGGACCCCGCCGGCCTTTGACCAGGACTGACCCGTGTCCGAGTTGCCCGTGCTCACCTCGCCGCTGCTGGACCTGCCCGGGATCCGCCACGCGTTCTTCACCCGGCAGGGGGGTGTCTCCACGGGGATCTACGCCAGCCTGAACGTTGGCGTGGGCTCCAAGGACGATCCGGAGGCCGTGGCCGAGAACCGCCGCCGGGCCGCCGCTCACCTGGGCGGCGAACTGGTCACCGCCTACCAGGTCCATTCCGCCACCGCGCTGGTCGCCGACGGCGCCTGGCCCGCCGGCCCGCCGCAGGCCGACGGCGTGGTCAGCGCCACGACCGGCGTGATCTGTGGCGCGCTGGCCGCCGACTGCGCGCCGATCCTGTTCGCCGACGCCAAGGCGCGCGTGGTGGCCGCCGCCCACGCCGGCTGGAAGGGCGCGCTGACCGGGGTCGCCGAGTCGGCCATCTCGCGCATGGAGGGGCTGGGCGCCCGGCGCGACCGCATCATCGCCGCTGTCGGACCCTGCATCGGCCCGGCCTCCTACGAGGTGGGCCTGGAGTACGTCGCCCGCTTCACGGAGGTGGATAAGGGTTACGCGCGGTTCTTCTCGGCCGGGGCGGAGCCGGACAAGCGCCAGTTCGACCTGCCGGCCTTCGTGCTGGCCCGGCTGCGGGCGGCGGGGATCGAGCGCTGCGAGTGGATCGGCCGCGACACCTGCGCCGAGCCGGACCTGTTCTTCTCCAACCGCCGCGCCTTCAAGCAGGGCGAGCCGGACTACGGCCGCCTGCTCTCGGCGATCGTGCTCGTCTAATAGACGGGCGCGTGGGCGGCCATCTGGTCGCCGGCGGCGGTCAGCGCGACGCGCCCGTCTCCGAGGCCGGCCAGCAGGCCTTTGGAGATCAGGCCCGCGATGGCGTCCGCGAGGCGCTCGGGTTCGAAGGCTCCCACGCGCTCCGCGCCAAGGAACAGCTCCTCGCGATCCACCGCCTGACCCGCCTGCAGTTCGTCGAACCGGGCGGTCGACAGCAGCGCCCATTCGGCGTCGTTCAGCAGCGGGCGACCCTGGGCCGGCCGGATGGCGCCGATCGCCGCCTGCCCCGCCTCCTGATCCTTGACGGGGCGCAGCTGGGCCAGCATCGCGGCGGCGAGTTCGCGCTCGCCGGAGATCGGGGTGTCACAGCCCAGCTTCCTCAGGTGCTCGACCTCGGCGTCGGAGTGGGCTCGGGCGATGATCTCCACATCGGGCTTCACCTTGCGCGCTTCCTGGACCACTCCGCCCGCCTCGAAGCCGCTGGGGATGGTGACGATGAGCCGCTGGGCGCTGGCGATGCCCGCGGCGGCCAGGACCTCGGGGTCGGCGGCGTTGCCTGCCAGCACTTCGAAACCGGCGTCGCGGGCGCGTTTGCGGGCGGCGTCATCCAGTTCGACGACCAGGAAGGGGCGCCCCGACGCTTCCAGCCCCTCGGCCAGCGAGGCGCCTACCCGACCGAAGCCCACGAGGATCACGTGCTCGGTGAGCGCCGTGGGCAGGAAATCGTTCGCTGGCTGCGGCGCCTTAACCTCCGCAACCTTCGCCTCCGCCGCCTTGGCCTTGGGCTTGCGGCCCATGATGGCCGCGAAGATCAGCGGATTCAGCAGGATCGAGATGATCGCGCCCCCCAGGATCAGGTCGCGTCCCGCTTCCGGCAACAGGTTCAGGCCGACGCCAAGTCCCGCCAGGATGAAGGAGAACTCGCCGATCTGGGCCAGGGACGCCGCGATGGTGAGCGCGGTCGCGTTGTCGTGCCGGAAGGCGCGCACGATCACGAAGGCCGCCAGCGACTTCCCGATCACGATGATCGCCACCGTGGCCATCAACGGCCAGAACTGATCGACCAGCACGTTCGGATTGAACAGCATCCCCACGGACACGAAGAACAGCACCGCGAAGGCGTCGCGGAGCGGCAGGGTCTCCTCCGCCGCCCTCTGGCTCAGCTCCGACTCGGCCAGCAGCATCCCGGCGAAGAAGGCTCCCAGGGCGAAGGAGACGTCGAACAGCGCCGCCGCGCCGAACGCCACGCCCAGCGCGATCGCCAGCACAGCCAGGCGGAACAGCTCGCGAGAACCCGTGTGAGCCGTCCAGTGCAGGATCCAGGGGATCACGCGACGGCCGACGATCAGCATGAAGGCCACGAAGGCGATCACCTTGCCGATGGTGACGCCCAGGGGCACGATCCAGCCGCTGACCGCGTCCGTCGCGACGTCCGCCGTGGTGAGCGCGCCGCCCAAGGCCGGCAACAGCACCAGCGCCAGGACCATGGCCAGGTCCTCGACGATCAGCCATCCGACCGCGATGCGCCCACGGTTCGTCTGGACGATCCTTCGTTCCTGCAGCGCGCGGAGCAGCACGACGGTCGAGGCGACCGACAGCGCCAGCCCGAACACCAGGCCCTCAATCAAAGACCAGCCCATGAGGTGGGCCAGGCCCATGCCCAGCAGGGTCGCGGCCGCCATCTGACCCAGGGCGCCGGGGATCGCGATGGTGCGGACCGACAACAGGTCCTTGAGGGAGAAATGCAGGCCGACCCCGAACATCAGCAGGATCACGCCGATCTCGGCCAGCTCCTGCGCCAGACCCGCGTCGGCGACGAAGCCGGGCGTGAACGGCCCCACAAGGACCCCCGCCGCCAGATATCCCACCAGCGGCGAAATGCGGAACCGATGCGCCAGCGCACCGAGCGCGAAGGCGACCGTCAGGCCGGCGACAATGGTGGCGATGAGCGGGGTATGGTGGGGCATGCGTCTCCGGGGGAAGGGCGTCGGAAGATGGCGTCGGTCTTCCGCTTAGCCGTCACCGCCGTCGGAGGCCAATAGAGCCCCTGTGATTGAACGCGCCACGAGTCCCCTTGCTCCGCGGCGAACGCCTGCTACAAGCCGCGCCATCACCGCTAAGGGGGTCCGATGAAGCTGCTGGCCGGCAACTCGAATCGTACGCTGGCCCAGGCCGTCGCATCCCACCTGGACGTGCCGCTCACGCGGGCCCAGGTGAAGCGGTTCGCGGACAACGAGGTCTGGGTCACCATCGACGAGAACGTCCGGGGCGAGGACGTCTTCATCCTGCAGTCAACCAGCTACCCGGCCAACGACCACCTGATGGAGCTGCTGGTCTGCATCGACGCGCTGAAGCGCGCGTCGGCCCGGCGGATCACGGCCGTGACGCCCTACTTCGGCTACGCGCGCCAGGACCGGAAGACCGGCGGGCGCACGCCGATCTCGGCCAAGCTGGTGGCCAACCTGATCACCCGCGCCGGCGCCGACCGGGTGCTGACGATGGATCTGCACTCGGGCCAGATCCAGGGATTCTTCGACATCCCCACCGACAACCTGCTGTCCGCGCCGCTGCTGGCGAACGACATCAAGGAAAACTACGAGAAGCCCAAGGACATCATGATCGTCTCGCCCGACGTGGGCGGGGTGGTCCGGGCGCTGGCGGTGGCCAGCCGGCTGAACACCGAACTGGCGATCGTCGACAAGCGCCGCTCGGGGCCGGGCAAGAGCGAGGTCGCCAACATCATCGGCGACGTCAACGGCCGGCGCTGCATCCTGTTCGACGACATGATCGACGGCGGCGGCACCCTGTGCAATGCGGCCCAGGCCCTGATCGACGGCGGGGCGACCGAGGTTTCGGCCTACGTCAGCCACGGGGTGCTGTCGGGCGGCGCGGCTGAGCGGGTGCAGGCCTCGGTGCTGAAGGAGCTGGTGATGACCGATTCCATCGCCGCGCCGGACCGGGTCGAGAACACGCCGAAGATCCGCTACGTCAGCTGCGCCAGCCTGATCGGCGAGGCGATCCGCCGCATCGCCAATGAAGAGAGCGTGTCGAAACTGTTCGACTAGCGGGTCCTGGACCGCGGGTGTTCCATCGGCGACGCTTGCCGAGGGCGTCTCTCGCCGGTTAAGCCAGGAGCAGTTCGGGGGCGGACAAGAAGAATCACCACTCGCAAGAGGGGGGAAGGTCGCCTGATGCTACACCGTTTTCCGGTCCGAGCCGTTCTCGCCGCCACCGTCGCCGCCGCCCTGCTGGCGAGCTGCACCGAGGCGCCGCCGCCGGTCATCACCCCGCCGCCGCCCGCCGCGCCCGTCGTGAGCCTCTCGCCCAAGCTGATCGAGCTGGCGGCGGCCTACCGCGGCTATATGACCCGCACCACGGCGATCACGCCCGACTTCGCCGACGGCGCGGGCGTCGCCCGGGCGGTGCAGGTGGGCGCGTCCTACGAGCCGCAGCAGCTGGTGCGCGGGGCCATCGCCTATTCGGCGGTCGTGGCGCTGCAGGACAGGGCCTTCGTCGAAGGCGTGCGGGTCTATGCCAAGGACCCCGTCCAGCGCCGGATGATCGCCTATGAGATCATGAAGGACCCGGCCTATGCGGTGGGCATCGCGGGCTCGGCCAGCGCCGCGGGCCTGGTGGTCGCCAGCCTCGGCGGCGACGCCCAGCGCCTCTACGACCAGGGCAAGGCGGTCAAGCAGGCCGCCTACGACATCCAGAAGCATCCCTGGTCCAAGACCGAGGTCATGAGCCGCGCCGAGCGCCTGGCCGGGGCCAAGTCGGTCTCCGCAACCGCCATGATGGGCGACGTCGCCGAGACCGCCCGCCTGCAGCAGGCCTCCACCGGCGTCGCCTCGCTGGGCCTCACCGCCGCCCCGGTCGCGCCGCCCTACACACCCACGGTCATCCGCGGCCTGGCCATCGCCGCCCTGGCGGCGCTGGGCGAGGCCAACGAGGCCAACGCCGAGAACCTGATGGCGCTGACCCACGAGCCGAACATCGGCATGTGCATGGCCACGTCCAAGCTCAACCTCTACCAGTGCCTGGCCGTCTCGCGCCCGAACTACGAGGACGTCTTCTGCCTGGGCCAGCACGTGATGATGGACACCGGCCGCTGTGTGATCCGCGCCGCGGGCATGCCGGAGCCCTACGAGGCGCGCTACATTCCCGACGCCAAGACCATCGCCAAGGGCATGCAGACCAAGAAGGCTCCGGCCCCGAAGAAGGGCAAGAGGAAGAGCTGAGCGCGTCGCGTCGATCCTGGCCGGCGCCCGGTTGCGCCGGCCAAGGCTTTTGTGTATCTACGCGCACCCTTTCGACCCATACGGGTTTTGACTTCCGTCGCCGCGCGCGAGACGCGCGGCGGTTTCGTTTTGAGGCATGGCCATGGCCGAGATCGTTCTGAACGTTGAAGTGCGCGAGCAAACCGGGACCGGTAGCGCGCGCGCCACCCGCCGCAGCGGCATGGTGCCCGGCGTGCTGTACGGCGGCGCCAAGGACCCCGTGGCCATCGCGGTGAAGTCCAACGAGTTCCGCAAGGCGCTCTACACCGGCAAGCTCCTGGGCCACCTGGTGACCCTGAAGTACGGCGCCGAGACCCAGCCGGTCATCGCCAAGGCCGTCGACATGCATCCGGTGACGGATGAGCCCTGGCACTTCGACCTGTACCGGGTCGACGAGCACCAGGAGATCAAGATCGAAGTGCCGGTGCACTTCTCGAACCAGGAAGAATCGCCTGGCCTGAAGCGCGGCGGTTCCCTGAACATCGCCCACCACACCGTCACCGTGTCCTGCCACGCCGACTCGATCCCGGAAGAGATCGTGGTCGACCTGACCGGCCGGGAAATCGGCGACAGCATCCGCGTCTCCGACCTGAAGCTGCCGGCCAAGGTCAGCGCCGCCGTTGACGGCGACGTCGTGGTGGCCTCGATCGCCGCCGCCAAGGTCGACACCGGCGGCGACGAAGCCGAAGCCACCGCAGGCGAAGCCGAGGCCTAAGCCTCTTCTTCGCGGGGAGCCGACGTGCTGCTCATCGCCGGCCTGGGCAATCCTGGCCCGACCTACGCGAAGAACCGCCACAACATCGGCTTCATGGCCGTTGACGAGATCGCGCGCCGCTGGGGCTTCTCAGCGGCGCGTTCTCGTTTTCATGGCCAGGTGTCCGAGGGTTCCATCGACACGCCGCAGGGCCCGGTCCGCGCCCTGATCCTCAAGCCGGCCGGCTACTACAACGAGAGCGGCCGCTCGGTCGGCGAGGCGGTGAAGTTCTTCAAGCTGGATCCCGCGCTCGACCTGGTGGTCTTCTACGACGAGATCGACCTGGCCCCCGGCCGCTTCCGGATGAAGGCGGGCGGCGGGGCGGCGGGCAACAACGGCGTCCGCTCGATCACCGCTGCGATCGGCCCGCACTTCCGCCGCGCCCGGCTGGGCACCGGCCACCCGGGCGACAAGGAGCTGGTCCACGGCCACGTGCTGTCGGACTTCCACAAGGCCGACATGAAGTGGGTGGAGCCGCTGCTCCAGGCCTGCGCCGACGCGGCCCCGCTGCTGGCGATGGGCGAGGACGAGAAGTACCAGACCGAGGTCATGCGCCTGGCGCCCGCCGAGAAGGTGGACCCGCGGAAGCTTGCGCGGGGCGAACCGTGAGCATGATGGGCCTGCTCGGCGGCTCGCTGCCGCTCATTGGCCTGTCACTGATCCTGTCGATCGCGCTGGCCGTCCACGTGGTGCGGACCGGCCGGGAGCTGTTCTGGCTGTGGATCATCCTGATCTTCCAGCCGATCGGCGGCCTGGTCTATTTCCTGGCCATCATCCTGCCCGAACTGGGCCGCGGCCAGACGGCGCGACGGCTGGAACGCTCGGCCCGCGCCGCCCTGGACCCCATGCGCGAGTATCGCGAGGCCAAGCAGGCCTGCGAGGACACTCCCACCGTCCGCAACCAGTCGCGCCTGGCCCACGCCGCGGTGGCCCTGGGCCGTCACGAGGAGGCCGAGCGGCTCTATGCCGAGGCCGCCCACGGCATCCACGCGGACGACCCGGCGCTGCTGCTGGGCCGCGCGAACGCGCTGCTGCAGCTGAACCGCGCGCCGGAGGCCCTGGCCGTGCTGGAGCGCCTCACCCGCGATCCGTCGGAAGGCCACACCCCCACCGCCATCCTGGCCCTGGGGCGCGCCTACGAGGCCGTGGGTCGCGCCGCCGAGGCCGACGCCGCCCTGTCCGAGGCCGCCCAGCGCATGCCGGGTTTCGAGGGCCAGGCCCGCTATGCGGCCTTCATGGCCCGTAACGGCCGCAAGCCCGAGGCCCAGGCCATGATCACCGAGATGGACAAGCGCCTGACCAAGCTGGCCGCCCAGTTCCGTCGCGAGGGCAAGCACTGGCGGGACCTGGCCGCCAAGGCGCTGGCCGAGGGCTGAGCCCCGTCGCGCGGGATAAGGCCCCTAGCGGCTCTCCTGCCAGCGCTTCAGCGCCTCGGCGGGGCTGGCGTAGGCCTCCTGCAGCTCGGCGCTCCAGTAGCGGAGCTGCTCCAGGGGGATCTTCTGGCCGGTGACCGCGCACAGCACGTAGCGCCCGGGGCGCAGCACGGCGTAGTCGCCGTCGCCGTAGTGCAGCTTGGCCTGGTCGTCGGCGCCGAGGTGGCGGTCGTGGGCGTTCATGGGCCCCTATTTAGCGCGCCGCCCATCAACTTAACAGGGCGGCCTCAGAACAGGTCGCCCTGCGGCGGCCCCTCCGTTTTCGGCCTGGCCTTCACCGGCTTGGGGGCCAGCGGCGTCCCGCCCGCCCCGTCGATCACGGCTTGGCGGGTGACCTTGTCGCCGAAGGTGATCGCCACCTCCTCGCCGCTGGAAAGCTGGGCGCCGGCGTGGACCAGCGATCCATCGGCCCGCGCCACGCGGGCGAAGCCGCGCTGCAACGGGCGGTCGGGGTCGACGGACGCGTAGAGCTTGGACAACCCCTCGAGCCGCTCGGAGAGCCGCTCCAGCCGCCGCCGGATCGTGGGCTCCAGCCGCACGGTCAGCCGCTCCAGCCGCTCCTTCTGCACCTGTTGCGGCCGCTGCAGCAGCAGGGGCGAGAGCCGCGAGGCCACCCGCACCAGGTCGCGCTCGTGGACCGCCGCGTTCTTGGCGAGGCCAGCCCCCAGGCGCCCGGAGACGATGTCGAACCGCTGCTCGGCCAGCCGCACCAGGTCGGGGACCCGCTTCAGCGCCCGGTCGGCGTGCTCGATCTTGCGCCGCCGCTCGTCCACCACGCGGCCGCCACAGCGGTGCATGCGCCCGCCGAGGTCCAAGATCAGGGCCTTGAGCTCGGCCAGCACCGGCGTCGCCATCTCGGCGGCCGCCGTGGGGGTCGGCGCGCGCCGATCCGACACGAAGTCGATCAGGGTGGTGTCGGTCTCGTGGCCCACGGCGCTGATCAGCGGGATCACCCCCTCGGCCACCGTGCGGGCCAGGGTTTCGTCGTTGAAGGCCCAGAGGTCCTCCACCGACCCGCCGCCGCGCGCCACGATCAGGACGTCGGGGCGCGGGACCGGCCCGTCCGGGGTCATGGCGTTGAAGCCGCGTATGGCGCCGCAGACCTGGGCCGCGGCGGCCTCGCCCTGCACCACCACCGGCCAGACGATCACCCGGCACGGCCAACGGTCGCGGATGCGGTGCAGGATGTCCCGGATCACCGCGCCGGTGGGGCTGGTGATCACGCCCACCACGGCCGGCATGTCCGGCAGCGGCTTCTTGCGCGCCGGATCGAACAGGCCCTCGGCCTGCAGCTTGCCCTTCAGCCGCTCGAGCTGGGCCAGCAGGGCGCCGATGCCGGCGGCCTCCATGCTCTCGATGACGATCTGGTAGCGGGAGCCCTGCGGATAGGTGGTGATCTTGCCGGTGACGATCACTTCCAGGCCCTGCTCGGGCCGCACCGACAGGCCGCGCACGCTGCCCTTCCAGACCACGCCGTCGATCGCCGCCTTCTCGTCCTTGATGGTCAGGTAGACGTGGCCGTTGGAGTGGTGCGTGACCTTCGACAGCTCGCCGCGCAGCCGCACGAAGCCGTAGGAGTCCTCCAGCGTCCGCTTCAGCGCGAACGCCAGCTCCGAGACCGAATAGGCCTTGGCGTTGCCGGTCTCGTCAGGGGTGGAGGCGACGTCGGTCATCTGGTCATGAAGCTAGGGGTGTCCGCCCAAAAAGAAAGGGCGCGCCCGGGACCTTAAGCAGCTTGCGCAGCTTCGGTTCTCGGACGCGCCCCCATCCCCAACGGATAGTCGCACCGCTCTCCAGCGGATCAGATGTAGCGGCGCAGGCTCCGGGCGA
>Ga0255338_1002759_pt1 | contig 23772 bp, 25 predicted proteins | sample MeOH1_35cm_T4_19_FD_203715 | JGI IMG/M metagenome (GOLD analysis project Ga0255338, IMG submission 203715) | Sandy soil microbial communities from University of British Columbia, Vancouver, Canada - MeOH1_35cm_T4_195 | ecosystem: Engineered > Artificial ecosystem > Sand microcosm > Unclassified ...
TAACCGGAGAAAAAAACATGCTATTAAAACAAGAATCAACTCCACCATTTCAAGCAATTATATTAGCCGCAGGGCGCTCATCCCGCTTTAACACGGGGATAACAAAACTTTCTTATACTCTTTGCGGTCAAGAAATGATCGCCTATCCTCTGACCATATTACAAAGCCTACAGATTCCCGTCACGGTTGTTGTTGGGTTTCAAAAAGAAGCTGTTGCTGCCATTCTTACTAAACATCTTTTCGCGGGTACCATTGTTGAACAAGAACAACAAAATGGAACTGGTGCTGCAGTCGCACTAACCAAGCCTTACTGGCATGCACAACATATTCTCGTCATGAATGGTGACATGCCACTCGTCACCCCCGAAATTATTTCACAACTGATAGAAAAACATACAAACTCTGCTGCAACGGTCAGCTTTGTGACTGCCTATAACGCAGATCCATCATTCACAGGATATGGCAGAGTCATGAAAGATGGCAATCGCTATACTATTATTGAAAGTAGTGATTTTACCGGTGATGCAACACAAGCATGTTATATTAATGCTGGCATCTATCTTTTTAAGCGAGAATTTCTTGAGCACTATTGCGACCAACTGCAACCAAACAATAAGAAAAAAGAGTTCTATTTAACTGATCTTATCGCGTGCGCATCGACGCAAAATTATACGGTAGAAACCATTGTCGTACCCTTTGATCAAATTCGTGGTATCAATACCCTCAAAGAACTCTGGGCAAGTGAACATATCAAACGCTCAGAACTTATCTCCTATTGGATGGAACGTGGCGTACATTTTTCTGCTGCGCAAACAGTGCATATCGACCTTGATGTTACCATAGGCGCAGGCACACGTATTGAATCTGGCGTACGAATTCTGGCTGGCACCCGCATCGGCAGCAATTGCTATATCGATGCAGGGTCTGTCATCAAAAACAGCACGCTTGCTGATGCTGTTTTGGTCAAACCATACTCTGTGATACAAGATAGTAGTATCGAAACACACGCAGAAATCGGTCCCTTTGCCCATATTCGCAGCCACAGTGTTATCGGCGCACAAGCATGCATTGGTAATTTTGTAGAAGTCAGTAAAAGCACGATCGCAGAAAAAACGAAAGCTAAACATTTAAGTTATCTTGGCAATGCTTTGGTTGGCTCAGAAGTCAATATTGGCGCCGGAACTATTGTGTGCAATTACAATGGCGTTACCAAGAAAAAAAGCACGACCGTCATCGAAGATCATGCTTTAATTGGTAGTAATAATAGTATTGTTGCACCCGTCAAAATTTCTGCGCATGCTGTTACTGCCGCCGGTTCTACCATTACCGAAGATGTGCCTGAATATGCTCTTGCGCTCGGACGTGCTCGACAAGTGAATAAAGAAAATTATCGCAGCCCGCTCATCATGAGCGATTTCCCACAACAAAATAGTAAGCATGATTAAGTTCATCCACACTGCTGACATCCATTTTGGGATGGAAAATTACGGCAAAATAGATCCTGCAACGGGCATTCATACCCGCTTACTCGATTTTGAAACGGCGCTTAATTTTTGTATCGATCGCGCCATTAAAGAAGAGGTCGATTTCTTTCTCTTTTCTGGTGATGCGTACAAAACTGCACACCCTTCACCAACGCATCAGCGGTTATTGATGCAATGCTTTTTGCGCCTGTTTCGTGCCAATATTCCCTTGGTGATGGTTATCGGCAATCATGATAATCCCTTAAGTTTTGGTAAAGCCCACGCGCTTGAAGTCTTTGGCCAATTACCCGTTGATGGGTTTCATGTCATGGCACAACCAACAACCTTACTTTTACAAACAAAAAGCGGCCCGGTAAACATTATTGGCATTCCCTGGCCATCACGAGCCACCGTGGCGCTCGAAGCGCATCATCATCAAAAATCGGTACAAGAACTTGCCGCACATATCAGCGCAAAGGTCAGTGATCTTATTGCAGAGATGGCGTGCAAGCTTGACCCAAAAATTCCTGCGGTACTTTCTGCGCATTTAACGGTAGATGCCGGTATATTTTCTGGCTCAGAAAAACGAGCAATTTGCGGCACCGATCCACTCTTTTCACCATCGAAGCTTGCAATTACACCATTCGATTACGTGGCACTTGGTCACTTGCATCGTTATCAAAACTTAAACCCGTTTGGGTACCCCGCCGTTGTTTATTCAGGCTCAATCGAACGTATCGATTTTGGTGAACGGAAAGAAGAAAAGGGCTTTTGTTTGGTGCATATTAAAGAAAAAGGTAAAACTGAACATCAGTTTATCAAAGGGCCATCACGACCATTTCTCCAAATAGAAGTTCACTTAGACCCGCATAAAAGTCATACGGAACAAATTATTCAAGAACTGAGAAAACATACACTTGCAAACGCTGTTGTTAAAATTGTGTACCATGTCCCTGCAGACACACAAGATCGTGTTGACATTGCTGTCATACAAAACGCTTGCTCACAGGTGCACCATTTAGTGGGCATCTTCCCCGTGCGACAAGTAGAAATTCGCACACGCAGAGCACAAGCTTCTGTCGAAATGAATTTAGAAACATTATTAAACTCTTATTTTGGCACCAAGCCAGAACTCATCAACAAACAAGAATCGCTCATAAAAAAAGCGCTTGAACTGGAACAATTAGTCCAACAAGCGCAGGGTGAGTAATTTTTTATCCCTCGAGCGTAAAGCCTTCATGATAAATTTTGACGTGTGCTTTTTCAAGCAACTCTTTTTGATAATCTTCAAGCACGGTCATGAAGCGTTCTTGGCGGATTTTGCTCACAATTTCATGATACACACCATCAAAGGGAATCTCTTTGGCCGGAGTTTTTTCAATCAGCTTGGTAAGTTCGTAGCCATCTTCGAGTTTATCAACCAGAACAATCTCGCCTGTTTCACGATCTGCGATAAATTGACGATCTTCTGCAAGCTCACTCGTTTTTAAGGTAAATGGTTCATCCCAGACAAGATCTTGCGGAACTTTTTTCTTGGCAAGCATCTGATCAAGCTTTTCTGCCGGGTAGGTAGTAAATGGCGCATAGGCGATAGCAAGCGTAAAGGTTGCTTCTTCAACAGCAGGATTCTTTTTATAATAGGCAAATGCTTCTTCACGATTCACGATCATGCGCTTGTCTGAACGCACGCGATAATCGAGCACTTGGTTCATCATCTGTTTGCTGCGCAAAAGCTCGCGCCCTTCTTCGTAACTATATCCCTGCTCATCCAAGAACATAATAAAATCGTTCCGGCTCCAACTATTCTGTTTTAACAATTGCGCCAAGAAACGATCGAGCTCTTCTTCGGTCACCTGAATTTTATATTTTTTTGCATCTAATACGGTCAAGCGCTCAATCACCGCATCGCGGAGTGATTTGCTTTGACCATCAATACCCGCCATGAGGTCTGAAATTAATATAATTTCATTACCTTCGGGGTGAAACACCTGAGCAACAATCCCATCAACCGGCACTTTTTCTGCCAATACGGGACAGGTAAAAAACAGTACTGCTAAAAATTTTAATTTCATGGGTACTCCCAAATATCAAAAAAAAAGAGGATCAACGTTTGTTGATCCTCTTGAGTATATCACAAGACGGTGAAAAATCTTATGCTGTTTTTGTTGTGCTTGCTGGAGCTGCGGCAGCTTCTTCAGCAACTACTTCAGCCATATCTTCGTTGGCAGTTGTAGAATTGCTTACAATGAACTTCTTGAAGCAATCTTTATTAACAACAACATTATGCTTTTGTTTCAAAGCATTCATTTTTTCTGTGTAAATTGCTGGCATGCGATCTTGCATCATCACTTGTTTTACAAAGTCACGAATTTTATCAAACTCAGCGTATTGTGGCGCCACTTTTTTCGCTGTTTTATCTTTGCTTTCAGCAGATGCTTTTACTTGTGCAGCATTTAACAAGAATGGTGGTTGTTGGAAAACCGGCATTTTTGAACGATTTGCTTCATAGAAAGCGATCGCTTCTGCATCATCGATCTGATTCATCATGCCTTGAATTTCAGCGGTCAAGCTTTCTTGGAATGCACGAATAGCAAGGTCAGTATCAAGTTGTTTGTGTGCTTGTTCTGCCATTGCACGGTCAACCAAGTTGCGGTCTTTTACATCATCTGCAATCAAACGTTCGGCAACAAGACCTTCTGCGATTTGATCAAACACTTCTAATTGTTTATCTTCTGGCATTTGTGCAATAATTTCTTGAATGCCTTGGCGTGATTGATAAATAGTGTTCAATTTTTCACTAAATTCATCGCAGCTTAACATAGCCTTACCATTCAAGGTAATCACCGCTTCATTTGAGTGACTGTGGCTTGCGCAACCGGTGCATGTTTTGCTCTTTACCCAATCAATAACTGAACATCCTGGCAATACAGCAATCGCTGAAACAAGCAGTGCTATATGGAAAAAAGAAGCATTTTTCTTCATGTTAAAAACCCTTACGTTATAAACAATTTTTTTAATTTGTAGAAACATTGTGTAGAGTACCATATGTATCTAATTTTGCAAAACATCAGACTACCCTGCATCCAACAAGGGCGGTGATTGATGCTGGCTTGAGTGGAATAAGCGCACGGGCAACAGCTTCGAGCGTAGCGCCGGTTGTCATAAGATCATCAATAATCACCATATGCTTGCCTGTGTATTTTTCAAGAGCATCTCCACTCACAGAAAATACGTTTTGTACGTTCTGTGCACGCCCCTGAGCAGATTGCGTCATTTGATATGCCGTATATCGTGTACGTTTTACATTTTTCATGACGGGCACGTGGCGCATCTGCGCAACAACCTGTGCCATAACTTCTGCTTGATTATACCCGCGCCAGGCATATCTGCGCCAATGGAGTGGAACAGGCACAACATAATCGATCGGCATATTCCATGCTTGTATCTGATCTGCAAGCAAATGTCCTAATTGTTGCGCTGAACTGATTGAGCGATACTGTTTTGCCCGCACCAATTGCGCAAGTGCGCCTTCATAGGCACCGAGTGCAAATACGGTCATTTTTTTGGTGGATGTTATCTGAAGTTCGGTTGGCAAGAGAAAACGGATCTCTGCTCTGCATGGTTCACAGAGTGGGAAATCATGCTCCATCATAATTTTACATGATGTGCAATGGAATGGTGCAAGAAATGTGTGGATCAATTTTTTTATGAAGCTCATACATGATGTAAGCATATGTATTATATAAAAAATAGAATGAGCGCCGTATACAAGCCTGCTACCACATCATCGGCAAGAATGCCCCAGGCACGCGGCAGCTTTTGCAGTGCATCAATCCCCAAGGGTTTCACGATGTCAAAAAAGCGAAACAACAAAAAACCGACCAATAATTTTTTAGATGTTATCACGGTGCCATAAAATGCCCACAAACAGCCAACCATTTCATCAAGCACAATGAATGATGGATCATGCGCTGCCGATTCGGCTCCGGTGCGTGGCATGGGCAATAGTTGTAACACTTTTGCAATAATACAACCACTCAAAAGCGTAATGATCATGAGCAGAAAAAATTCAACCCGTTGTACAATAAAGAATTTCAATAGCAGCATAATTGGCAGAGTAACCAGTGTTGCCATTGTCCCCGGTACTGGCAAATATCCAACCCGACCGAGCGTTGCGCAATTTTTAAGAAAATTAAACCATCGTTCGCGATACATACTATTACTCTTTATACTGCCAGATCATAATGACTAAGCCACAACAGATGAGCGCATCGGCGATATTAAATAATGGCCAGGAACCTATCGAAATAAAATCAACCACGCCGCCATAGATAATGCGATCTGCAAAGTTACTCACCGCGCCGGCAAGCACCAAGCTTGCTCCATACAAACTTTTTTGTTGTTGATACTGCTGATAGGTATTGAATACAAAGCTGACAATCACGAATGCAATAACCCCCGAAACAAGCAAGAAGATCAGGCTGTCTTGAGAATCAAACAAACTCCACGAAATGCCACGATTAAAGGCAAGCTCGCATGAAAGATACTGGTTAATCACATACTCTTGCGTGCAGCGTAACAATGCCCAACTTTTTGTCAGACGGTCCAGCAACACCGAAAGAGCAAAAATAATACCGCTCAACCATACCTGTTGTCTATACTGTTGCATCATCGGACCTGCGCTCCTTGTGTTGAAACTTTTTTAACGACGGATTCCCACACATCATCGATCTCTTGTTTTACCAATGTTTTATCTGCATCAGAAATCGTAAAGCGCATCGTGACCGAGCGTTGATCTTTCCATTCTGCTTTTTCAAAGAAATCTGTTAACTGCACGGCAATGATGCGTGCATCAGCTTGTGCTATGGCATGCTTAATCGCATCAACCGTTACCGTTAATGGCACGAGCATACTGATATCTAACTCAACTGGTTGGTATTTTGAAACGGCATAATAGCGCAATGGCTCTGGTTGATACTCAAGTAAAAATTGTGCATCAAGCTCCACAATAAACGCATCACCTTCACCAATGGTTTGCAACCAACGCGGAGCAGCTTTGCCAGCGTGCCCAATGATCGTATCACCCCACACCAGCTCTGCTGATTGTTCTGCGAGGTACCACGGTGCCATCTCTTTTTCAGTTGCTGGTTTTTGCCAGACCACAAGCATGCGCCACAAATCAAACAACGTTTGCAAACGTGCTTTGCCTTCATAAAAATCGAAATCTTTTTTATAGGTAAAGAAGATCATACCTAACTTTTTGCGTTCGATAATTCCCGCATCAGCAGTGTGCTGCCACACATTGTTGATTTCAAACAAATTCACCTGTTCGTAGCGCGGCACGTTGCTTGCCACTTGTTTAAATAGATGTGGCAGGAGCGATGTGACCATCCGTCGCCAATTTTCTGAAACAGGATTTTTTAACGCTATCGTGTCGCGCGGTTCATATTGCACGGTGCGTAATAATTCTTCATCATACAAAGCGTAGTTATTCACTTCATGCATCTGCAAGCCAAATGCACAATGCTTTTTGAGTGCGCGCATCTTCAAAATTGCTTGCTGATCCAGTGGCTTCATCAAGCGAGAAGGCAGATGGGGCGACAAGTTATCATAGCCCACCAGACGTGCTACTTCTTCGATGATATCCTCTTTATTCAGGACATCTTTCGTGGCACGGAATGTTGGTACCGCAACGGTATACCAGGTTGCTTTTTCTTTCTGTTGCACCACTACACCAAAGCCCAATTTCGTCAGATTGGTCACAACCGTATCAGCAGATACAGTGGCACCGATGCGTTCCTGCAAATAAGTGTGTGAAACTTCGACTATACGCTCTTGTGCCAAAGCTCCGAGCGAAACAATCGCCTGCGGCGCTTTATAGGCAATATTCAGATCATTGAGCAAGCGCTTAAAGCGTAAAAGTGCAAAGGTATTTTGATTTGGATCTAAGCTTTTTTCAAAGCGGACAGAACTTTCGGTACGCCGTTTATGGTGCACAGAACTCAAGCGAATTACGTCTGCATCAAAATTTGCAGCTTCTGCAATTAACGTAGTTGATGCAAGTGTCGTTGAACTTTCTTTACCGCCCATGATGCCTGCAAGGGCTAATGGCTTACGCCCATCGGCAATAATACAATCTTGTGGCGTGAGGGTAATCGTTTCACCATCAAGAAGCGTTACCTTTTCTCCTGCATCGGCATTGCGTGCTTCAAGTTTATTTTTGATAGCTGCTGCATCAAAGACATGCATTGGTTGGCCACTATCAAACATCACATAGTTGGTCGCGTCAACGATAGCATGCAATGGCCTGCTATCAACGGCGATTAAACGGAATGCCATCCACGGCGCAGATGGTTTGAGTGTCGCCTCGGTAATAGCCATCGCTGCCAAACGGCGGCATGTGGCGGTGTCGATGGCAAGTTCAAACGGAAATTCTTTTGAAGCAGGAGCTTGTTGCACATGATGTCTGATGGGCAGAAGCGCTGCGACATCATCTTCTGCGCGCAGCGTATAGTTAAAGAGCGCTGCAACTTCCCGCGCAAAACCGCGGTGGCCCCATAAATCTGGCCGATGCGTGATCGCTTTATTGTCGATGGCAATGATATAGTCGACCGGTTTTATATTCTTTTTCCACTCACCGGCTTGGTCTGCTTCAGGAACCCAGAGTTCTGGCAGAAGCCCTTCTTTTTCGCCATGCAAGTCTTGATTGGTAGCATAACGATATTCTTTGGTATCTTTGATCAGCAGATACCAGCTGCCAACTACTGCCTCTTTACGCGCTGGAACGGTAATTTCTTTGCGCAGCTCAGGGCTATTAAGCGTATGGGTGGTATCACTCTTTGTTTTCAGCTGCGCCAAGGTCAACTGTTCGAGAGGGTAAACTATTTTTTTAACCTGATCAAGCTCGGTGGTACGGGCACCCAGGCGCTCGGCAATTTTGCCTACCAGTTCATCAGAAAGGGCTGTTTTTTCTTGGATATGGTCAAACAGCCAGGAAAGGGAAAGTTTCATATAACAAAATCCTTACTAAGTTTTTTCCCAAGGGGGGATTATTCTTAGGATAGGATAAAAGCCATCATGCGGCAAATTGAAATAAGAAACGGAAACCGCTCGCACTATTTCAATAAAGCGTCATTTATTGAAATAAGAATCAAATACATGCTATGCTATTTCAGTAAACCTATAATTATTGAAATAGGAAAGTAATAAACATGAGAAAAACAGGTATCTACAAGAAACTTGGGAATATCGAATACTTTATCCCTGACCCATTACCCCCGCAAAATCCCCCCTTTGAAATGGGGGTAGAAGTAGCCACGCTCTACGGCGAAGTACGGGGGATTATTGGTGAGCTGAATGCCACGGCAAAGCATCTACCCAACGCGCAGCGTTTTATTAAAGCGTACGTCATGAAAGAGGCCTTACTTTCTTCAGCAATCGAAGGCATTCATACCACATTGCTCGAAGTATTTACGCAGCCCCTTTTAGATTCCAAACCAAATAAAGAGACTCAGCTTGTTATGAACTACACAGCAGCTCTCGAAACTGCTGTTGCCATGATAAAAGAAAAAAATTATCCCATTTCTTCTCGCGTATTATTAAATGCTCATAAAGTATTAATGGAGCATGGGGAAAATGACAAGGCAGACCCAGGTAATTATCGTAAGCAAGCGGTACGTGTCGGCAACCTGATCCCACCTCCTGCGCAAGAGGTGCCTCTTTTGATGAGCGACCTTGAAACGTATATTAATACTGATGAAACATTGCCGCCCCTTATTAAAGCTGGCCTTGCCCATGTACAATTTGAAACCATACATCCCTTTTTAGATGGCAATGGCAGAATTGGAAGATTACTCATTATTTTGATGTTGCTTGAAAATGACTTGCTCGAAACCCCTATCTTGTACCCATCATACTATTTTAAGAAGCGACAAGCAGAATATTACCAAAGGCTTGATGGTGTCAGATCTGCAGGTGATTTCGAGGGTTGGATTATCTTTTATTTGCAGGTCATGAAAGAAAGTTGCAAAGATGCCTACCAGCGTATTCTTGAGATTGCAGCGTTGCAACAAAATCTCAAGCAGCGCATAGCGGAGTCCGCAGTGCCGCGCACAAAGCATGATTTCCACGCACAAGCCCTTGCTATCATTTTTGAATACCCCATCATCACCATCAAAGAGCTGAGTGTACAGTTGGATACCGCCTACAATACGGCAAGCCGTATTATCAACGATTTCATCGACATGGGTATTCTTATTGAAGTAGGAGAACAGAAACGAGGTAAGCTTTTTAAGTTTAAACCTTACTTTGATATTCTCGAAAAAGAATTTTAAAGCAAGCCTCTCGAAGTTATATCTCCGAGAGGCTTGCTGGTTTTTTATTATTCAGATTCTGTTGTACGCAAACGTTCAATATCTTGTAAATACCATTGCAGCTCTTTTATCTCATCTTCAAGCTGCTGGCGCTGTTGTTCATCTTGAATTTGCGCAATTTGGTCTTCAAGAGCATCGATACGTTCATGTATTTTTGCAATTGCTTCATCATATTCGTTATTGGCAACGTAGGTTACTAAATTAATTTCTTTTGCATAACCATAATCCCAATAACAAGGATATCTGAAAACGTTATTCCACATGTTCCAGCATGGTTGGTAGGAATCGTACCAATAATTGTAATACCCAAGCGGGAACAAGAACCACGGGGCAAAGAAAGCAAAGTCATAAAAGATTCCCGGATTGAATGAACGTAAATGATGATATCTTCTGAAACGTGACCAATCATTACGCCATCTTCCTATTGATCTTTTATCACGAATAGCCTGATTGCGCGCAGAGGCAAATCTGCTATCGCGCCCTGCTCTATTTTGTACTTGAGCAATACGACTATCGGTACCAGTTCTTCCTATTTCTGCTTGTGCCTCCGGCCTACGACCATCTGCCGCTCTACGGTCTCTTCTTGCAACTGCACGTGATGCTTCGGGAACAGCCGTTACGCTTGTCTCTGGTTGCTGAGAAAATCTTTGACGTCGTGCAATTCTTTCTGCTCGCGCTGGACGTAACGCTCGTGGAGCAGCAGGGATTGTTTGGCTTGCTTCAGGTGAAAGTCTGATGCTTGTTGGTGCTGCAACCGCTTCTCTTTGCGCACGTGGAGCTGCTGCCACACTCGGCGCAGTTCTCATACTTGGTGGCGCTGCTTGTCGCATCTGCTGTGGTGCGCGTGCTGGTACCCCCATGGGTCTTCCACCGCCGCCCGCTACCCGTGCAGGGCCGCCTCCTTGTCCACGAGCTTGACCACCACCGCCACCCCTTCCGCGCCCTTGGGAAGCCGGATCAGGATCTGCATGCAAACCTATAACAGGAATGCTCACGACTAAAATACCATACATGATACTTCTTACTCTATTCATACCATTTCCTTTGTTTTACCATCGACCTGCTTACACGGTAAAAAAAATGTCGCTTGAGAAGCAAGGCTTCATGCAAACTGGCCCCTTCTCTATTACCAAAAATGGGGTATTCTAAAGATAAGTATCGATATTCATTTAATCTTTTATATACCTATGCAAAATTCTTTAGAAAAAGTACTCCTCTACTATAAATATGTGGCCATCCAGTACCCCAAACAGGTACAAAAATGGCAGGCAACATTGTGCGCAGAGTTACAACTCAAGGGCCGTATTATTATTGCCCATGAAGGGATCAATGGCACCTTGGCCGGAACGCACGAAGCGCTCGAGGCTTACCAGCAAGCCATGGAAGCTCATGAGCTCTTTGGCAATATCGACTTTAAAGAGAGCGAAGGCGCTTCTGAAAATTTCCCTCGCATGCGGATTGTCGTCAAAGATGAGATCGTTAGGTTGGGCATTGCATCAGATGTCCTCAGTTTTGAGGATGGCGGCCAGCACCTGACGCCAGCACAGGCACATGAACTGATGGCCAAAAAACCAGAAGACCTCGTGATATTTGATGGCAGAAATAATTATGAATCCCGCATTGGCGCATTTGAAGGTGCTATCACCCCGAACCTTGATACGTTTAGAGAATTCCCAGAATATATCGATAAAAACTTAGAACAATTTAAAGATAAGACTGTTTTGATGTACTGCACCGGCGGCGTACGCTGTGAACGTTTGTCTGCTTACTTAAAGACCAAACAGGTCGCAAAAGAAGTGGTACAAATCAATGGTGGTATTCACCGTTATGCTGAACAGTTTCCGGATGGATTTTTCAAAGGCAAGAACTATGTCTTTGATGCACGCATTGCCATGAAGGTCTCTGAAGATATTTTAGGAACTTGTGACATCTGCAATGTACCGTGTGATGAGTATACCAACTGCATTAACACACGCTGCAACAAACAGATTATTTCTTGTGATGCCTGCTTGCGAACATACAATATCACCTGCGGCAAAACTTGTTACGATCTTGTGACAACTGGTGCCGTGAAGGTTCGCACGAAATATGTTAAGCAAATTGGTGCACAACAACATGCAAGCTAAAATCCAACACAACATTCCCCTCCATGACAAAAACTGGTTCCGCACAGGCGGAGCTGCAGAATTTTATTGCGCACCGGAAACTGATGCAGAATTTACCGCAGCGCTTATTTGGGCACACCAACAACAATTACCCATCACCCTGCTTGGTGAAGGCGCAAACGTACTCATTAGTGATGCAGGCTGCACAGGCTTAGTCATTCGCCCTGCGCTCACAACAATCACGCACACACACGAAGAAGCAACTGCATGTGTTACGGCAGGAGCTGGTGTATCATTTGGTACGTTAATTAATTATTGCTTGGATAACCAGATTATTGGGCTCGAAGAATTTAGTGGCATTCCTGGTTCTGTCGGCGGATCGGTATTTATCAATATCCACTATTTCGAATTTTTGCTGAGTAATTTTTTAGTCCATGCGCAGGTGATCCATAAACAAACGGGTGAATTAATTCTCGTTGACCGTGCATGGTTCAATTTTGGGTATAACTACTCAAAGCTGCATGAGCATGAATATTATTTAGTTTCTGCAACGTTTGCACTCAAACATGTGAGTGAAATGGAAGCTGCATATGCACGTGGCAGAAGTGTGGAGATTATTCGTCATCGTGCACAGCGCTATCCAAAGAGTCACACCTGCGGCAGCTTTTTCAGAAACTTTTTTCCCGAAGAAGTATCTTACGAAAGTGCTGGCAAAAAGATGATCTATGTTGCCTACTATCTTGATAAAATTGGCGTAAAAGGCCAGCTTGCTGTTGGTGATGCGATTGTTTCGTATCAACATGCGAACATGTTGGTTAATCGCGGCACGGCAACAACGGCTGACCTTCTGAATCTTGCGCGCAACATGCAGGAGTTAGTGCATAAAAACTTTGGCATTGTGCCACAAGCTGAATGTCGCTTCTTAGGATTTACTGAACATCCGCTGCGCTAGTATTCAACACCCTGCGTAACAATTTCTGCAACAAGATTACGCAATATCAGATCTTTTGAGAGTGGTTGTTGTTCAATGCGAATACCGAAAGTGATTTTGTCATTCGATTCGATATGACCATGTCTTACCAAAAATGAGGCAATATTTTGCGCCATCGTCCGTTGCATATCCTGATTCGTAGTTTTTTTTAAAATATACGAATCAATCAGTTGTGGAGCTGCATAGGCGCAATACAAACGAAGCGATTTCTCTAACAATGCAGGTGCATTGCTTGCCCACACTTGTGCGGTCGCTTGCGGATCAGTTTTAAGAGCTGCTACTGCTGCTTGTGTACGTTGCTTCAAAGCTTCTATATCAAAATCATCTTTTGAAAATGTCAGGTCAACGCTACCGACACCCACTGCTTTCCCAATGCATTCTGCAAAAGGTTCTGCCAATGCATGCGCTCCGTAATGGTATATTGGATTAATTGCGTGCAAATTCAAACTCATACTTGCTGCTACCATCAAACCTACTATTCGTTTCATATCGCCTCCTTTTTTTGGTTACTGCTCACCACGAAGATAAAACAAAATAAGCTCAAGAAACAAGAGCATGCGGATCTTTCTGTTTACTCTGCGGCGCAACCTATGGTATCACTGTTTTGGATAGTGTCAGATTCTCTTTTTACGAAAGATCATACGATGTTTTCTTTTCTCTTTTCTCCGGCGACGACGCCCTGGCTTTTGGAACTTGGTTTATTAATAATCAGAGTTGTGGCTGGCGTGGTAACGGTCTATTTTGGTTTTCCAAAACTGATGGGCGGCCCTGCAGTATGGACCAGTGTTGGCAAAGATGCTGGACTGATTGGTATTCACTTCTTGCCAATTTTGTGGGGATTTTTATCAATTGCTGCGCAAACTTTTGGCGGTGCAGCATTGGTATTGGGGCTCGGCACACGCATTGCCTGTGTACCATTGGCAATCACGATGGTCGTGGCGATTCTGTATCATCTGAATAAAGGCGAGGGCTTTGGAGATTATGCATTAGCGCTGATATTATTAGCTGTCTATGCCGGCTTTCTTTTGATCGGCAGCGGCAAACTCTCCGTTGATTATTGGCTGCACAAAAAGAAAACTCAGCCTGCTGAGTACCATCCGTTGATGCAAAGACCTGAAGACTATTTATAGATCCCCAACAAAAAAGCTCGTAAGTTTTTCGCTTACGAGCTTTTTTTATTATTTGATTTGTAACGCAAGAAGTTTTTCAATACGTTTTTTATTAGAAGGATGCGTCTGGCTGCTTGCCTCTGCCTCAATCCAATTAGTAAAAAATTCAACTGCGCTTGTAATGGTACCTAATACACGTGCTGCTTCTGCATCTGCTTCATGCTCTTGTTCATGGAGAAGCGTTTCCATTTCTCCCGCAGTCTGATTTTGAAATGCATGCAACTCTTTTACATGATCTTTTGATGCATGTGCCAATTCATGAGCAATAATAAACTGTTGCGATGCAGCGTTCAAGTTGTTACACAGATTATGATCGACAATAACAAGTTTATGGTCGCACTCTTGGCAGCTCATCATCATTCCCAATTGCGCAGAAAAATCGCCGGATGCCAAAGCAACGTCATTAATATTACCGAACTTCATTTTTAATGACTCAAAGAGAGGAAGTAATTTTTTGCCCATTTCACGTGAAGGAGTTTTAAGACCTTCGTTGATAAAGCATTCTTCAATTACTTTGCAGCTCAATAACGCATCTAACCGACGAATATTCTTTTCTGTATAATATGCGATATCTTTTTTCTGAGCATACGCAACATATCTACCAAGCTTAAATTTGCCTATTGCCTGCAGCATCCCCATTGCCTGCATCGCAGGAGCTGCGCAGAACAAGATGGTGAAAAGTAAAAAATTTATTGTGTATTTCATGATGTTCTCAATCTTAAATTTTATGTTTACTTAGGCATGTAATAACGAGGCGTAGCCTTATCTTGCTCAAAATCTTGTTTGATTTTCGCGAACAAGGCATCACGAGCTTCGGTATATTTTTTAAGTTTTTCTTTATCTGCAGCATTAAACTGATAGATGCGTGGGCCATTTTTAGGATCAAGCGCATACTGGGTATTTAATGGCAATATATATTCAAGTCCATCACTATCTCGATTATACGTAACAGATGTATAATCGCCGTATTTAAATGTCCTTTGTTGATATATTGCTTTTGGATTTTTTTTCAGAGTCTCTAGTACTGTTTTTGTATCGCTCGTCTCCATACCCTTACAGTTTACAGGCACAATGCATCCATCATTTATTGTAGGTAATACCCATTTAAGTTTATTCTCAGGAACAGAGACCAACAGCATATTTCCGTATTGACTTGCTTCGCTATGCAATTGAGTAATATTTTGTATTTCTTCTGCATATTTTGAATAATATGCTTGTAAATTATTTGCTTTAAAAAGTTCCTCTGGATTCAGGTCTGCAATGCTAACATTAGAATTTTTCAAAAAATAGTACATTGAACTGTTACCAGCAAATTGTGAATTACCAAATAGAGCATGATTAAGGAAAAGAGAATCTGCTCGGAAATTTTCTATTTTTTCTTGTTGATTAAAACGCAAGAAACTAAAATCGTTACCTACTTTCTCTGATCGGGTAATATTCCATAACTGTTTATATAAATCGGCGAAAAGATGCAGATTCCATTTTTGCCCATGGTAAAATACGTAATTTCCCTTAGCAAGCTCTTGAGCTTCTTTATTGTGTATCCTAAACATAAGTTGTTTTAATTCAGGAGATAGTTGTGCAAATTGCTTTTGCGCAGAAGGATGAGCATTTATGTGAGCTTCTGTCTGTGTGGTACCTCTTCCCCAGCGCTTATCTACGCCATAAGCCCATAATGGATATTTAGATTGGTCTATAAATTGTAAGGTTTTTTCATTGAACTTCATTCCTTCAGGAAGAAAAACGAAATTTTTATATTTTTTAGTAACTAACTTTTGCATTTTTTCTTCAAGAATTTTCTTGGTACTTTCATCAGCACGGATATATGCAAACTCCAACAAGCTTTTACCCTTAGGTTGTAATAATGCATCGAGACTTTTTGAATCCGTATCTATAAGATGCATTAAACCTTTTATGAAGGGCGTTGTTTGGGAAAGACTTTCCATTCTTCGATAAATATCACGAAAAAATACTGCACGATGTACTTGCTGCAGCCGCCCTAAACGTTCAATCTTGTTTGAGCTCATGCAACTTTCCATGAGGATTGCAGACAATCGTTCAATGTGTGAAATAGCTTCAGAAATAAAATACTCTTTGCTTTGATATGCAATAGATATTTGCTCGAATAAGTTTAAAGCTTGCTCTGCAAATTGATCTGTTAACTCTGGTTTATTTTTAATGAGCTGCAAGGCAACTAATAAATATTTTTCGTCGATATGCATAAACTTAAGCGAGAAATTTATAAAATCCTGTATGTGCTCTGGGTACTTATGAAGGTTTTCTACCGTACAAGTTTGCAGGTCGACCGTGAAAGACTTTTCTTCTATTTTTGTAGGTTTTCCATATCCGCACCACTCTTTAACTTTATCATACACACCATACAATGCCCCCACTTTTACCAAAGGCATTACAGCAGCGGTATGCGCAAATTTCTTATACCCACCCTGCTTGCCACCATCCTTAAAACCAAACGGCTTCACAAACGGCTGCTTATGCGCCTTGAACGCCTGAGTATTCATCTTAAACTTCGCAGCACTTGCAGATGCAGCTTTAAAAACACGCGCGCCAAACGTGCGCATTGAGCCCATTGCCTGCAATGCAGGAGCTGAGAGTAGGATATTGAAAAGTAAAAGTTTTGTTGTGTGTTTCATGGTGTTTTCCCTTTTCCTCAATTTACTTGTTTGTATAATCTAATCCCGCCATTTTGCGGCAACATTTCTCAAATAAACTCAACTGCGACATAGCCTGTTTATAAACAGTCTTCATAAAATGCGCATTCATCAAAAAGAATCCTGCTGCAAGTGCCGTCGGCGCATAGCGCGTATATTTATGCTTTAAAATATTTTGGAGCGTTTCATTGTTCTGCACATATGAAATCGCCTCTTCTTCCAATAACTCAAGAGCTTCCTCAGGTGATATTACCGAACCAAGCGGCTTGCTTTGTTCTTTTTTAGGCCCAGAAGCAATAAATTTACCAAATGGGTGAACTTTTTCAGCCTGGGTATAGTTTTTATACCCATCTTGAATTAACCCATATTGTCCGGCTGCCGTAGCCCCTAAAAGGGCAATTTTCAGCCTCCGGGTAGTTTTATCAGGCTCCTGAACCTGGAAATCCCGAACTGCCTGAAAAGCACGGGTACCAAAGTTTCTGAATGTTCCCATAGCCTGGGTAGCTTGGTATATACCTAAAAAAGCTAACAAACCTGTAAATAAACGTTTCATAGTGTTTTCTCCCTGTTTTCTGGCTTTTCAACCAGTTTTTCCCCTATTCTTCCCCTATAACTAATTCTACTTGAAATGACTTATTTAGACAAAAGCACCCATAAACATGCGATTAGGTCGAGTATTTGATGGCGTTTACAGGCTAAAAACAGCCAAAGACAGGTTGGCACAAAAAAAGGTGCCAAGCCTTTTCCCCGTTTAAACCTGGGGGAGGGGCTTTTGATGTTTAATTTCAGATAGAGTATTATTGAAATAGAATCACAGGAGTCTTTCCCTGGTCAGTTCTACTGGCTCAGGGGGGGAAACTCATTTAGGAGGAATCAACATGACTAAGAAATTAATGAAAATAGCTGTTTTAACAGCAGGTTTATTGTCAGCAGTGCCTTTGGCACATGCTGGTGCATGGTCAACTATTGGTACAACAATGGAGAGCTATGACCCTGAGGGTAAATCCCTTATTGGTTGTGGTGCTTTATTGGCAGGTACTGCTGTAGGCCTTATAGCTTTACATAATTTAGGTTTAAAAAAGAAAAAGGCAGAGAATTACTGGTTTAACCATTATTGTGCTGCTGTTCGTGATAATACCATAGCTATTGCTTCAACGGCATTAGCATACGCTGGTATTTCACGTTTCGTGGCAATGTATAACGGTCAACCTACGGTGGCAGCTCAACCTGCTTCAGTAACGCCTTCAATTGTTAACGTAACGGTTCAAAATGCACAGGTAACTATGCCTGCAATGGTACCAGCGCCTGTTTATACAGAACCGGTACAACATGTACTTTTTAAAGGATTCCCACGAATCCATAAAACAGAGTTATATCAAACAATGAAGCAGAAAACCGCTGATTTCTTCACTGGTCCTGCTCCAATAGAAGTTGAAGCTCGCTTTGAAGCTCCGGTGACTGCTCAAACGGTTGCTCAAGCTCCCGTAGTTGAAGCTCCTGGTATGTTTGCGAAAACTACAAACTGGGTAAATTCAAGCTGGAACTCATTGTCACCTAACACCCAAACTGGTGTGATGGTTGGTGCTGCTGCTGCAACACTTGCAACTGGTGCTTATGCATATAAGAAGTATGCAGACTATAAGCATATGAAGCAAGTTGCTACTACTGAAGCTCAGCAATTAGCTGCGCAACGTAATGCGGTAGCTCAAGCGCAACGATTACAAAGACAAGCTGAGCGACGCAGAGCTCTTGGCTTGCCAGAGCAACGCCCAGCGCCACACATGCAATTACACCTTGTGATACCTGCGAACAACCGTCCTGATATTCAGGCATTACCGCAGGCAAATAACGGTGGCCCTGCAGTGCGATAAGAAATCTCTTTATTAGTCTCTCCTGAATAAACCGGCCAGCCGCTATGTTTACTACATACCTGGCCGGTATTTTTATGCACAAAAATTCGATACATTTTTTCGCCAGAAGGCTCAAAAACACTCAGCATGAGCGGATAAAACTTCTTCATGGGAACCCTGAGGCAGACTTCAGGTTAGGCTGAGGTTATATTTGCCAAATTGAAAGATATCTTTATACTGAAAAATAGCGCAATAGTGCGTATTTTATTAACCCTCTAACCATAACCAATCCCCGAGTCTCTTACGGCTCACCGGTTATGCAAAGAATCATCAGGAGTTATTGATGTCAAAAGAACTGTTAAGAGCTAGTCAGTTTCGTAAAGCTGAAGCTATTTGGGCAGACGAAGCCTTCCAATTAAGCGAAGAGCAACAACAAGATCTCAACCAATTGTATGAAGGCGGTCTTGGCAGCTATAAGCCAGGCAGCTTGATCGTTGGTAAAGTAGCTACAGTTACGGCTGATGGCGTGCTTGTTGATATCGGTTTCAAATCAGATGGCTTGATCCCTCTGTATGAATTTACCGATTTCGATTTGAAAAAAGTTACCCCTGGCACAGAGATCGAAGTCATTCTCGATGAGCTTGAAAATGCTGACGGTATGGTCATGCTTTCGTATGAAAAAGCAAAAGCTGTCCGTGCATGGGCACGCATTATGAAGCTCTTTGATGAAGGCAAAACGGTTGACGGTGTCGTTACCCATAAAGTTAAAGGTGGCTTGAACGTTGATATTGGTATCCCAGCATTCTTGCCAGGATCACAAGTTGACGTACAACGCGTTACTGATTTTGATAACTTTATTGGTCAAACAATTACTGCCTATATCATCAAAGTGAACCAAAAACGTGGTAATGTGATCATTTCCCGTCGTAAATTCCTTGGTGAACAACGTGCAGAAGTTCGCAAAAAAGTACTCGATACTATCTCAGTTGGCCAAGTTATTCAAGGTACCGTTAAGAATATCACCAACTATGGTGTGTTCATCGATATCGGTGGCGTGGATGGACTCTTGCATATCACTGATATGACCTGGGGCCGCATTGCTCACCCAAGTGAAATCGTACGTATTGGTGAAACAGTTACTGTTAAAGTATTGTCACTCGATCCAATTAACGAAAAAATCTCTCTTGGCATGAAGCAACTCCAAGGCAACCCATGGGAAAACTTAAGCCCAGAAGTTGTGGTTGGATCACGCATAAAAGGTACTGTTTCAAGCATTACCGATTATGGTCTTTTTGTTGAAGTTGCAAAAGGCGTTGAAGGACTTGCACATATTTCTGAAATCTCATGGACAGATCGCATTGCAGATCTCCACAAGCACTACAAAGTTGGTGACGTGGTTGAAGCACTCGTGGTTTCTTTGGATAAAGAAAATCGTCGCATGTCATTGAGCATCAAGCAACTTGAGAAGAATCCACTTGATGTCATTGCAGAACAGTTCCAAGTTGGTCAAAAGATCAAAGGTACTGTCAGCAACGTAACAGACTTTGGCGTATTCATTCAATTGATGCCGGGCGTTGATGGCTTGGTGCATATTTCAGACCTTTCATGGACTGAACATATTAAACACCCTGCTGACATGTTCAAAAAAGGCGATGTTGTTGAAGCGGTTATTACCGATATCAATAAACAAAAACGCAAAATCTCTTTGGGTATTAAACAACTCGTTGAAAACCCATGGGAAGTTATTGAACAGAAATACCCAGTTGGTGCAATGGTTGAAGGTGAAGTTACCAAGATTGCAGATTTCGGTGCTTTTGTTCGTCTTGAAAATGGCATTGAAGGATTGGTACATATCTCTGAATTGTCTCACGATAATGTGAACAAAGTAGAAGATGTACTGCAAGTTGGTAAACGTTACACGTTCAAAGTAATCAAAGTAAGCAAAGAAGAACAAAAACTTGGCTTAAGCTTGAAAACTGAAGAACCAACACAAGCACAAGTTGAATCAAAACGTGCTGCAGCTGCAAACAAAAAAGAAGGTCGTTCTTCTGCAGCTCCACGTCGTGAAAAACGTCCAACTGAAGATCGTCAACAAACTACAAGTGGCGGCGAAAAAGTTAAATCACAGTTCCAAATCGAACTTGAAAAACTTGCTGCTCGAAATAACGAAGAATAATGAACATGGTAGAAACAACACTTGCTATTTTGAAGCCTGATGCAGTGCTTAACTTACAAAGTGGTCAGATCATTAATATGATCGAGCTCAATGGATTTGGGATTGCTGCGATGCATAAAATTATGCTCAGCCGTGAAGAAGCAGAAGCTTTCTATGCGGTACACAGCAAACGCTCATTCTTCAATGAACTTGTTGAATATATGATCTCCGGTCCGGTGATCGTTATGGCTTTAACCAAAGAAAATGCGGTTAAAGAATGGCGTGAACTGATGGGTGCAACAAACCCTGAAGAAGCTGGCCCTGGCACCATCCGTCGCATGTTTGGTGAAAGCATTGCAAACAATGCTGTTCACGGTTCTGATTCAATGGAAAATGCAGAAAAAGAGATCGCATTTTTCTTTGAAGAAGGCGCATGTGATGATGAAGAATGTGAAGATTAATTCTTCGCTCCCAAGCCTTCGTTAAAACTACGGCGGGCAAGGTTCTTATAAAATAAAAACCCCCGGATAACTTACTCGTTATTCGGGGGTTTTTTTACATAAACCCAATTTCCTGTCCCGCAATACTGTGCTTGCCACATCCCTTTTTGCCATAATAGGCAATCTTCACAGCGGCCGCTGGAGATGCGCGTTGTACCACTTGATTTTGTGCGCGCACCTTGCGCTGAGGAGCAAGTATCTTCCTGCTTACCACCAAACTATCACGCTTTAAAACAAGCTCAGCCGGTTCCAACAATTTTAATTCATACACCACAGGCCAATAGCCATTTTTATTTTCGATCGTCACATATGCCGGCTGCATTTCGGTGATATCTGGCACTACAAACAGCTTGTTCTGTCGTGGATTCATAAGCAGCTTTTCGCACCCAGAACTTTTTGTGCCAATGCAAGCATGCAGTGCTTCATTACTTTTATTATATAATGTCACACGCACTGGCCGCGCATCAAGATGCAAAAATAGAGACGCAATAACAAACAATAATTTTTTCATAAAGAAACCACGCATTATCGCATAAAAGTAACTTCTGGAATCTCCGGCCGCATGCTGCCATGGTACGCAATCTTAATAAAGCGATCAAAATCATTCAGAATTAATGAAGGCAGTGTGCCGAGTACCAGCTGCTTACGCTTTAAGATAATCTCATGCTTCATCGGATCAACCAAGATATTAAAGATTTTCGGCTCAAGCTCACTGCTACTTTCTATAATAAAATAGTAGGGCTGCTTTGCCGTAAGCGCTGGCAAAAAGAAGTTTTTCGCTTCTTTCGGCCGTATCGTGCTTTTTGCCAATGGCCGTTGCGGTATCGTATCGATAGAGACTAAAATCGTCTCATTGCTTTCATTGTACAGCGTAATCTTCGTCTTTTTAGCCTGAGCATAACCGACCAATAAACAAGCAATAATCAGTAACTTTTTCATGGATATCCCCTTCCCCCCAAAATGTTTCTTTCTTCTTTATCGTACAAATTACCCTGACAATTTAGCAACAAAACGGCGCCAAACCAATTCTACCTGTAATTTTTGACAATAAGAGCGGCTGTCCTTATACTGATTATCGAGTATCGCATTACCACAGATTGCATAGTAAGATTGAAACCACTTTTTTAAGGGGAAATCATGATGAACTCAAAACAGATCCTTACGGGATTTTTAAGCATACTCACTCTCACCTCCATCTCACCGGCCCAAGCTGATTGGGATTGGACAGATGTCGCAGCTTTAGGCATTGCCACCGCCGGCGTCGGCGCTTGTATCTACGCCGCAACCCGCCCCGAAGACCCTCACAAAGTAAAACGCCACGCAGAAGAGCTCTATCAAGAGATATACTGCCGCAATAAACAGATTTTACAGGCAGCACGATCTACCAGATCATCTGAGCAACTCATACAACTTGTTACCCATAAGGGAAGAAGCTACCAGGCAAACCAATGGTTCATCCACGATAGCGATTATTTAAGCAATGATTGCCGCAATCATGCGCCGTTACTGCGCGGGTATGCAGCATTATTAAATGAGAGCGAAGAGCTGCTCGATTATCGTCGCCGTTTGATCGATTGTTTTGGGTCAGTGTACGCTGCGCGCCATGAATATTATAATTTTGAAAATTTGACCACACTTGCGCACAACTTGCAAGCAGTTGCACACCAAATTGCACGTCATCACAGTTTTATGCTGACACGCGATAATTTTGCGATGTACCGCACGCACCGTGAAGAGCAAGAACGATTGCAACGGCGCTTAGCGCGCACACAAGCGGAACTTGCAGCAGCATGCGCACGCGGACCGTACGATTATTATGACTATTGCCCGTGCTCCCATGCGGGAAGCAATTGCCAACTCAGTTTGAACTTTTATAGATAAACAAAAACATCAGGATTTTACAAAATAACATGTACATCAATAAACAAATCAATCTTCTTGCACTGACACTCATTTTTACCAGCTTTCAGGTATCAGCTCAGCAAACACATACCAACAAACCGGCAATAGTATGTGGCGCTGTCGCGGCTACCAGCTTTTTAGGAAGCTGCATAGCAAAATATAATCATGACACTATGCTCGCAAAATATAGAACTGCATATATACATGCATGTTTTTCGCTGAAACTGGACCAAGGCAGCTCGAATTATTCAGAGAATAATGTAGCGTTTAAACAAGAAACCAAAAACATTGACCATAAAGCACGCAAGCCATACAAACTTGCCTACTACGGACTCGGGACGCTGAGTTTCGTGACAGCAACATTGGGCGGTTGGCTTTGGTATAAAAATTCATCCACTACTTCAAAATAAGGACATTCATGCATAAACAAACACTCGTTACCGGCTGCTTGAGCGCATTACTTCTCAGCGCAACACCAAACTTAAAAGCTGAATGGCAAGACTGGGCTATTGGCGGCGCTGTTGCAGCAGGAGTTGGCGGAATTGTTTATTGGGCAACCAGACCAGACGCGCCAGACATAGTAAAACAAAAAGCAG